>MWSE01000015.1_pt1 | contig 61612 bp, 54 predicted proteins | sample 1021931 | NCBI WGS metagenome assembly MWSE01 (sample SAMN06338154, study PRJNA374545) | mollusc metagenome | biome: marine bay; material: sediment; isolation source: gill 28 cm from animal B | host: Kuphus polythalamius | place: Philippines: Mindanao | collected 2011-09-12 | reverse complement strand
GCATCGATACCCGGCACTGGTTCATTCACTACCTCGACGTAGTATTGAACGTTGCTGAGCGACTTAACCAACTCTTGTACCTGCTCCAGCACCTTGTCGCTGAAGTTCGGTGCGTTGCGCGCCTCGGCTTCAGCGCGATTGCGCTCTTCGAACAGTCCAATCGCCGATTGCATTTGATGGTTCAAATCGTATAACTGACCCGCGATCCGGGTTCCAGGATCGTCCCCTCCTGCGGCACTGTTGCGGCGGAAGCTTTCGAGGATTTCTTGCCAACGCTTGCTCTGCTCAGGCGACATATTGCCGCGTAATTCTGCAAGCTTCAGCAGGTTCTCTTCCGCACCGGAGGTGAGCATCTGTGCTTCGCCAACATAGTGGTCGGCAATCATCTGCATCATCTCGTCTTCGTTCATCACAGCAGAGATCTTCTCCGCCATTTTGTTCATGTTGCGATAGCTGCCTTGTAGTTTGAAAGGTGGCTCGGTGCGGTTCTTGTCGGATTGCGCTGCCGACGCTATGTACTGCTGGTTGATCTTCAGCACGATCGATTGAACTACGAACAGCTTTTTCAGAACGCCCGTGATCTCATTGACCTCGGCGCTGCTGTACTCGTGCAACAAGTCCGTGGTCGCCACCTGCTTTCCTTTGGCCATGTCGACCAGCTTGTAGACATCGCTCATTTCACGTGTTGCCAGTGGGGCAAGCACCGGGTTCGATGTAAGCGAATTCTCGATATAGCTCAACGCGAACTGATCTTCCATGCCACCCAAGATGTCGCCGAGGTTGTAGACGTCGGCGCGGTTTGCGAGCATGTCCGGGACCTTGAAGGCCTCACCCGATTCGGTATACGGGTTGCCCGCCATAACAACGCAGAATTTGCGTCCGCGCATGTCGTAGGTCTTGGTCTGACCCTTCCAAACGCCTTCGATACGACGCGTTGCGTCGGTCAGAGAGATGAATTTCTGCAGGAACTCAGGATTGGTGTGCTGGATATCGTCGAGGTACAACATTACGTTGTTGCCCATTTCCAGTCCGAGATTCAGTTTTTCCAGTTCGCGCGCTGCAGTTGCATCAGGGGCTTGCTGTGGATCGAGTGAGACGACCTCTGCCCCGAGCGACGGGCAGTTGATCTTCATGAAGATCAGGCCGAGTCGGTTCGCGACATATTCCATCAACGTGGTCTTACCGTAACCCGGTGGCGAGATCATCATCAGGAGGCCCATCAGGTCGGAACGCTTGTTGTCACCCAGCGTTCCCATCTGTTTCGCCAAATTGTCACCGATGATCGGCAGATAGGCGTCATTGATCAAACGGTTGCGCACGAATGAACTCAGCGGACGAGGTTTGAACTCTTGCGGCCTGAGCAGACGGCGTTCCTCATCGAGTATCGCCTGTCTCGTTTGCTGATATCGACGAAAGCTCGGGACAGTAACGGCCGTATGGGCTTCCAACCGCTGCAAGAACGTATCGCAGGCCATTTGCAGCGTCCGGTCTGCTATCCGTGGGTGCTCGCCAAACAGACCGTTAACCGTGAATTCTAGATCGACTTCCGATGGACGATGAGTCAACTGCCCATCGATGTTCAACAACGCAGCCGCTTCTGGCACATATCGTTCTAAACCTTTCAGATTCTTGCGGTCGACCAGGGCGCTCAACCAAGCCACACTCAGATTCCAACGCTCAGCTATGCGGCCGTCCAAGGCTAACATCACGTCTTTGTAGTGACGCCACGTATCATCGTCCAACGAGCGCTTCAGCTCGTCGACAAGCTCGCGGCCATACTTGCTAACAATGAATTCGGGACGCTCCCGACTCAACTCAACAACCAGATAACGCGCAGCGGCGTTCACCGCCATCGCATCGAATTCAAGCGGTCGCTCGTTAAGAAATGCCTGGATATCCGCTTCAATTTCGTCGCTCAGGAGACGAATCGCTGCCTCGCTGGCCAATGCTGAGCGCATCTGCTGGGCCGACTGCGCGCGTTTCTGCCACGTAAGGTGCTGCACCTGCTCCTTATTGTCATCGTCTGACAACATCGCCCAAAACAACTGAGCCAGAGCACGGCTCATCGGATCGTAGCGAAGCAGGTCCGCACTCTCGAGTGCCGGTAGCAATTGCTGAAGGATCAACGCGGCGTCACGGTCATGCACGCCTTTTTCGTACCCTTCCTTGTAACGCGGCTGAGCGAACTTGCTGACGAGGGTGTTGATCGCTCCATCATCAAGCGCAGCAGCACGGAGACTCTCCATACTCAGCTGCTCCCGCTGTTCCTCAGCCGCCGAGAGAATCTGCGCGGCGAGGAACTCGCTTCGATACACGTCTGGACTCTCGGATTCGAGTGATAGATTCCAATAGTCGCGCAGCGCCAAGAGATCGGGATGTGTCAGCTCGTCGTAGTAGTCGGTGCCCGTGAGGTGCAGAAACAGCGCATCACCGCGTGGAATGATCGTTAGATCCAGTTCTTGTGTATTGACGCTGAACCTATGCCGCGGACCAAGCTTGATGACATTTCCGCCGTCTTCAAATATCTCGGTCTTGTCGCGTAAAGCCCGCTGCGCCTGATCTTTGACACCCTTGAAACGAGCGGCGACGTCGTCCGCTTTTACCGCGCTACCCAACTCTCGCAGTTGTGCTTCCAGTTCCTGCGCCTTCAGCACCAAGGCATCAGATGCGAAGTAGGTGTTAAGGTCTTCTGCTTCGGTGAACTTTAGGGAACGCCGCTCGATGCTCTTGAGCACGCGGTCGGCGGCATCGCCGATTGCCTGGGCACGGCGTTGACGATCGTCGAGCAGTTGCTGCTTGTGCGCTTCGAAGCTCTCGTAGATCTCCTCGCGCTTGCCGAGGATATCGGACAGGAATTCCTCGTGCTCGCTGAACTGGCTCTCCATTTCCTCGAGTTGAACCAGCAGCCGCGACATTTGCTCATCGCTGCGCTCCGGTGTCGTCGACAGCCCCAAGGCATTGGCGATGCTTTGCGAGAACAGTTTGAACTGCGCCGCAAATTGCGCCTTGGCCTCCGCCGAACCCATGCTCTTGCGCTTGTGTTTGGCAGAGGCCTTGGTTTGATTCAAGCGTGAGTAGAGTTGTGAAATCGAATCGACGATCTGCGTTCGAACGGTCGCATCCGCAACGTCCAGCGTCGTCAGCAACTCCGACAACAAGTCAAGGCCCACACCCGTAGACTCAAGCTCGTCGACCAGCGGATCAAGATCCGCAACCTTGGTCGCTTTCTCGATCTCGTGCTCGAGGCCGTCGAGCTTGTCGTTATAAGGATCGAGTGCCTGATCCGTCGATAAGAAAGCGATGGTCTTCGCGCCCAGCGCCTCTCGCGCCTCGATAAGCTCTTCGTCGAGTGCGGCTATGCGCTCCCGATCGATGTAGCGGTAATCTTTGATCGTCGCCAGATGGCCGCGTTGGCGCTGCACCCGTTTGAGCGCTTCGACGTAGTCTTCGGCCACCTGCCAGTTTTCCGCACGCAGCTCGCGCAATATGTCCTCTTGGGCCTCCTCAGCTTCGGCCATCTTCTTGGAAGACTCTCTGCGGATCGCCTCAACCTTGACGAATTCGTCGATGACCAGGTCTGATGTTTCCGCAATCGCCTTGACGAGCTCACCGACCCCACCCGCCTCTTCGGATTCTATCCAGTAATAGGCATCAAACAGCTTGCGCGCAGACCTGCTGAGCGATTCATACAATTTCACCGAAGCCTTCTGGCTGTCGATGATCCGCTGAATGGCGTAGAGATCGGAGATACCGCGCACAAGATCGTTGTTGCCGATGCGGCCGTAGAACGAGTCACTGATGGGTGCTTTGCTGGCGTATTCGTCCGATACGTAGGGCGTTTCCCATATCTGCATGGGGTGCACCCGCGTAGGCTGCCCCTCTGACGTAAAGATCACTAGTCGCCCGTCTTCCGACAACGCGTAGCCGTGACCGTACATCGGATTTTTGAGCTCTTTTTCGATGAGGTTATAAGCTAACAGCGCAACAACGCCGTCGTCCGGCCGATAGAACACATACAAGACATCCTCGCCATTCGGTGAGCGTCTTGTGCGTTTGAATTTCAGGCCCTGTGTTTCTTCATCGAAGGTCTTGTAGGTGCCGGTCTGTAGATAGTATCCGCCGGGGAAGACGATACCGTGGTCTTCCGGCAGTTGGACGCAGGACTCGCCGATCGCGTCGATACGCAGAACCTGCTGCGTGAGTGTATTGAACACCAGGTAACGCCAGACCGTTTCTTTGTAAGGCAGTATCTTCAGCAGGATCAGGCCATTGACGGATGCGTAATACACCTCCGCATCGCCCAGCGCCTGAGTCTGATCTTCTACCGGCTCACGATAGATACCCAGCCCGTCCTCGGTGTTGTCTTCAACCTTGATCGTCAGGTCGCCACCCAACGTGTCGACAAACACCTTGTCGAGAATATTGATATGCGAGTGGCGCCCTTGAATGATGTTGTCGCGCGTTGCCATCTGCCATTCGAAATCGTAGGCGGGCGGCAGCTGAATATCACGTTCGCCGCGGTTGTCTATGTAGGTAACGTCGGCCCCATCCGGCGATAGCGACCAACGGAACACGCGAATGTCTTCGACACGCTCGCCAACCTGAAAACCGGCCAGCAGCTTGCCGCCCCTAACCGTCAACTGAACCAGGTGGGTGTGTTTGTAGTATTTGTAGAGCTCCGCGAAATCCTTGGTGAAACCAGGGTCGGAAAGGAACGTGCCCTCGGTTTTAACCGGGGTCATCTCGTAACCATCGCCCGATTCCTGCAGGCTGAACAAGGCGAAAACATCGTCGACCTTGGTCTCTTGTTTCAGGCCGATGAAGACGTTGTAGCCGAAAAGCAGCAGGCCACCGACCTGGACGATGTCGCGCGATACGCAGTTGTTCTCGGTACGAACATTGAACCTGCCGGCAAGACGCATATCAGCGTCACCGAACTCAGCCAAGCGCGCCTCATTGAGTGCCTTGGCTTTCTCTGCGAGTTGCTTCCCCTGCTCCTGCAAACGCTTGCGAATGACTTCATAGGCGCCACCTTCTGCGACAGCCTGATCGACGACGTCTGCAGCCGACGTTTCCTGCGACATGTGCGAGTTCCTGCTCTGTTCGGGCTTGAGAGATATTCGGGCGCACGGGTGGCCCGAGGCTCTCTGTTTGCTCGCGATAACCGACCAAGTAATCTCAGCCGGTCATCGCCGGTGACAACGCACCCGTGCTTAGTGGGTGGTCTTATCCTTGTCGTTGAGGAACCGCTCGACGAGCGCCTCGACCAAGCCGCTCTTTGAGGCGAAGCCATCCACCGCCTTGCCCAGCGACAGCGATTTCGCGAACGTATCGAAGAAGTGGCCCTCGCCGCCCACGATGTCGATGTTGGATTTCTCCAGCGCCTTGGCAAGCACGTCCGCATTCTCGCGGGCAACGTCCTTGCCGGCTTCGATCGATGCGATGGCCTCCTTGAAGGCGGTCTCCAGGCTCATACGGAACTCTTCGTGCTCGCGAGCCTGGTCGCTCATCGTGCCCATGGCCTCGAACTTCTCGACCAAGCCGTCTGCTTCGGCCTTAAACTGCTCGCGTGTAACGTCGGCGGCAGCCATACCGATCTCTTTCTGGGTCTGTGCTTCAGCAGTCCCCTTGGCGAGAATGACCTTGGCTTCCGCGTCACCCTTCGAATTTATAACCTGGGCTTCAGCATCACCTTTGGCACTGATGACACGCGACTCAGCCAAGCCCTCTTTCTCGATCGCATCGGCACGCGCCTCTTGCACACGAACGTCAGCAAGCCCCGGCGCAGCGCGTTCGGCCTGTAGACCTTCGGCCAGTTTCTTCTGACCGTCCGCCTTCTTGGCCGCAGCCTCGAGTTCGGCCTGCGCCATCACCGTGATCTCTTCGGCGTGGAAGCGCGCCGACTCCTGCTCGGCGGCAGCCGCAGTCACCTGCTTGACCTTCTCTTCGTTGGCCGCTGCTTCGGCCGCCAGCACCTGAACCTGTTTCTGGCGATCCGCTTCGGAAATCTCGCGAACCTCTTTGATGCGCTCCTCTTCGACCGCAACGGTTTTGTCGACCATGACTCGTTCGCGAATGACATTGGCGATCTCTTTCTTCTCGACTTCGATCGCCTTCTCGGCCTCAATAGTCTGGAGTTCGACTTCACGGTTGCGCGCAACGATCTCGAGATCGCGTGCACGCGTAACGCGCTCCTGCTCAATGACGACCGCACGCTGACGGTTCTGCTCAGCAACTTCGATCTCGCGCTGTTGGTTTTCGGTCTGAACCGCCAGGTCCTGCTCGACCTGGATCTTCGTCGCTTCGGCCTTGCGCCGTTCTTCTTCCTGCACCTTGACGGTTTCGGCCTCTTCGCGCGCCTGGATCGAGGCAATCTCACGCTGCTGTTTCGCCTCGGCATCTGCCTGTTGGCGCTCGAGCGAGAGCATCGCTTCAACGGTCTCAACATTCTTTTTCTTGATCGCCAGTTCTTCGTCTCGCTCCAGTTCGTTGGTACGAACGTTCTGCGTAGCCGTCAGCTCAGTGATCTTCTTGATACCTTCGGCATCGAGAATGTTTGCCGGATCCAGCGAGTTCTTCGGTGTCTGTTCCAGGTAGTCGATTGCGACGTCTTCAAGCACGTAGCCATTCAGATCGTTGCCGATAACCTCAATGATCTTGTCGCGGAAGTCCTGACGATTCTCGAACAGCTGAACGAACTCGATCTGCTTGCCGACCGTTTTAAGGGCTTCAGAGAATTTGGCGGCGAACAACTCGTAGACGGCGTCTTTGTCGGATGCACGCCCTGCGCCGATCGACTTGGCGACCTTCAATACATCTTCCGCTGTTTCGTTGACTCGCAGATAGAATGCGACGGTGATATCTGCACGCATGTTGTCGCGACAGATCAGGCCATCTTTGCCGCGCCGATCGACCTCGAGGGTGATCAGCGATATCCGCATCAATTCCTTCTTGTAGATGATCGGATAGACCAAGGCACCGGTGAAATGCACCTTGGGCTTGGACGTCATATCGTTGACGATGAGGGCGGTGCCCTGCTCCACCTTGATATAGAACGCCTTGAACAGTGCTGCGATACCCAGCAACACCACGAAGAAAATACCAACCCCGGTCAGGATAGGCATCAGTACGGACAAATCAGCCATGGCAATAGACTCCCATTTCAATTGTTAGATCCAAACATCGTGTCGACCATTGCCGGGCCGTCACTTGGCGCATCTGACAGTGCGATTGCGGCACGCAAGCCCGCGACATCATCAGCTCATAAATTCGTTCTCAGAAATTACCCGGTAGGCGTTTTCCGTTTCCAGGTATTCGAGCAGCACGACGACGTCGCCGCGCTGAAACTGCTCACCGCCGGTGCTACGTACTTTCAATATCAAACCGGCACCGCCATCTTCGAGAACGGCTTCGCCGAAGTCGTTGCGGACCACCGACGTACGAACTACGGCCTTCTGACCCAAGAGTTGCTTGGGAACACCCTGCTGGGCCTTTTTGAACAACGGTCGCAGCGGCCGGATCATGACACCGGTGATCAACGTAGCGACGTACAACGCGCCGATGAAGATCACCACGCCGACAAGAAAGCTGAGAATACCGTCGGGGACAAGCGGTGACAGAAAGTGCACGGCGTAGTAACTGATCAACCAGCCGAACAGCGAAACCAGCGAAAGAATGATCGTAACCGGCACGCCTTGTAGGCCGAAACGCAACAACACGCCGGCCAAGGCATTCGGATTGGCAAAGTCGCCCGCCTCAGCGCCTAATTCAGGAAGATCGACGTCAAGAAAGTCGATATCGATTACGCCCAACACCGCCGCGAGCCAAAACAGTACGCACAACAGCAGCATGAACGTAAAGACGGCGGTCGGAAACGAGGCAATGTTCTGATAGAACGGATCCATGCCCTCGCTTAACAAGATTGCGAACATCGTCCCTTACCTTCGCTCAACGAGTTAGCTTTCATATTCCTTTATCCCGATGTTCCCGACGCGCCGTACACTCGCGTGTTCGATGTTCGGATCTACGCCGACTTTGATTTCTTCAGTCGAGCCAGTACATCTTCCGCGCTATGGCCACGCGGTGAAATGCCGGCTTCTTCAAGCTTTGCCTGCAAGCTTCCATCTGCGCTCGACTCCGCCATTTCGGCGGCGGCGCTGATCTGCGCACCGGTCAACGCCTGCTTTTCCTTGATGCGTTCAAGCGACTCCATCGCCGTGCGCAGCTTCGAGTTCGAGCCGCTGTGGCGCTCAGCAACCGCCTTTTGAGCCCGCTGAACATTTTCCGTGGCTTTGACGGTATCAACCTGCTGTTTCAGGCGCTTGATGTTCTGCTCTGCCTGTTTTAACGCGGCTTGCAGTTTTTCAGCACTCGCGGCATACCCATCACCCGCTTCTTTCTCCAAACGCAGCTGATTTTCGAGATCTGCAATCTTTGCAGCAACCTCGAGGGCAAGCGCCTCGTCGCCTTTGTCGAGAGCCTTTACCGCATAGCCCTCATACTCGTCGATCTGCGTTCGCAACGCGCTGCACTTTTCCTCGCTGACCTTCTTGCGGGCAAGGATCGAAGCGAGACTGTCTTTCGATTGACGGATCTCTTCGGCCGCATCACGCACCTCTTGGTCGAGGATACGCAGCGCCTGGCTATCCACGATCGCCTCACCTGCTTCATTAACGCCACCGCGCAAAGCGGTCAGCATTTTGGCCCAAACGTTCATTTGCTCCACTCCTTACCCAGCCATCGGATATTTGAGAAACTCGCCGTAGGCCTCCGTGGCCTGAATGACATTGCTGGCGAGCGTCTCGATTTCCAAAACGATTTCTGACAATCCCGATTCGGCGCTCAAGGCACCGAACATCTGGTAGTAGTCTTTGCCGTCTTCCAGACGGTCGAGACTGATCGTCGACAACGGAAAGTACTTGTGCGTGCGTAGAACTGCGTCGTTGAAAGCGTCGAAATCTACGACGTCATCTTTGTCCCACAGCACCGATTCCACGATGATCTGGTCACCGGACACCGTAAGAAACAACGGCAGATCACCGAATTCACGCATTTCCAGGTAGATCGAAGGCCCCACGCCGTCAATCAGTTCCGCTGATGCGCGGCCTTCCTTCACAAGAGACTCTTTCGACAGGGCCTCGTGCAACACGTCAATCTTCCAACCTGGCGTGTGACCTTTCATAGCGAGCTCTCCCATATCATTGTTCGCGTCCGCCGAACGCAACTTTTTCTCTAGGATTCCCAATAACTTAGCGTTACTCGGGTAGATCCATACCTCTTTCTTGACCAATCCCTTATCGCGCATACGACGACGGAATTCGCGCTGGTAGTGGGCTGAGGTTTTTCTATTCACGCAGCCACTATAGTGATTACATGTAACATGGTCAATCCGCATATTACATGTAATACTTTTTCTTCCCATGCCCTGGTGACGCATCAATAACGACAGGCGGCTTTTCGGGTATCGACGGACGAAACAGATGCATGAGAGAAAAAAGCATGGTTCATGAGAGCGGCTTGGCAAAACCCGGGTTGGCATGCATGCACTGCCGCCGGCATCAACGGTCGATTGCCGCAGCCCTTGCAAGTCACTGCCTTTGCAATTTCGCGCAGCGTCAGCATCGTTGTCCGCTGGGTCGCCGGCGCTCGCGGTAGAAACGACCGATACCTAAGCACACAAACTGCAACCCACAATCCGGCACTACGGCAATCAACAACGACGATTTCGTACTGGACCGAAGCGACCGCGGCCGCAAGCGGGTATCTCGCAGTCTTGGTCACAAGCAGAATCGCTGAACGAATGGAAGAACTCAGCCCCCTCGCACGCAACGCCACGCCACGGGCCTATGCCTAATTGTCGGCGACTAAGAATGACTAGTGGGAAGCGCCACGTTGAAGCTGGTTGAAGCGCGGAATACTGCTGCTCTCAAATCACACCAGCCCTCCGGCCTGCAGTCCACGCGAGCATCAATCAAAGGGCAGTGCCACGCGATCTTGGCTTCGGCGATGCACGAGCGATTGCGCGCGATCTCGGGCGCGCAATCTCTGACTACTTCAGCACTCGCCCTTCGATTATGGCTGCGATGATATCCACATCGGAATCACTCTTCGCAGGGCTTCGCTTTTTCTTTGCAGGTGGTACCGCGGCTTTCTTGGCCGGCACGACTAACGGCAACTCGGAGTTCAACGCCGCGGCAATTGCGTCAACCGACGCGCTATCACCGGCAACTGAACGAGATGAAACACGGAATGGTTCAGCCGGCGGTACGACAACAGGCTGCACCTGGGGGCGAAGCCGGGGTTGCGATTCTGCGAGCGAGATCTCGCTTTCGTAGCGCTTACTCTGATCGACCCCACCTGCTTCAGCACTGTTTGACGAAGCCGTTTCCGGTCGACGCTCGAGAATGGTGGCGAACACCGGTGCCGGAGATGAATCCGATTCACGAATTTCCACGCTGTTCGACGGCGTGTCCATCGCGTCAACACTCGTGTTAACCGATGTAAGTTCTACTGCAGTTGGCGTAAATGATGTGTCGGAGCGATCGTCACCGCTCATCCACCAGTTCCCAAAACTGTAGGCAACAAAAAAGATCAGCAATATCACGGCGATACCAACAAGAATCGCACGCTGTCCGGGGGCACCGATGGGCTTGTTTACCGCCTTTTTAGGCGCGGTATCATTGAGATCGTCGAGAATACTGAATCCGTGCTCTTTCGACGCGATGTTTGCTTCTGAGAACAAACTTGGAAGGTCCCTGGCGGGAAATGCCGCACTGTTTTTCATAATCCCTTGCGCAAAAACATATGCCAATGGCCGGTAGTCTGTCATAAAATACCGCACGGTAGTAGATGGCAGTTGATCTCCTCGAATCAAGCGACTGATCAGGCGCTGCCTACCCCACCCGAGCAAAAGGAAAGGCGAGATGTATTTGGTGGTCGTTGGATATTTCGTGCTGGTTGCGATCGCGCTGGCACTGGTCATATTCCCTCAGTTTCGAATATCGGTGGTTTCGGCTTTGATCGCCGGCCTTGCTGCGATCACGCAGCGAGTCGGCCAGCTGGGCCAATCGAGCAGCACGTTCGTTTCAACTATCGGCAGATCGATCTCAAGGTCCGCGATTGGGATCTTTCGATTCATTCAACACAACCGATTGCTGGCGACAGCGACCGTGAGCGTGCTCATCGCGCCACCGCTACTTGCTCTTTCGCTGAACAAAGGTGCGATGTTCGAATACAGCGAACTGACTAACGCGCCGGATGAGCGCATCGCGATGCTGCTGAGAGGCGAACGACTGGTGCCGCCGCCCGGCCTGGCCCCCGAGGTGTTCACCACGCGCGAGGTTCAACTGATCCGTCCGGAAACAGTCTGGGCTAGCCGTAACTGGGAACTGCTGGATCCCGAATTCAGGCAGCGACTCCTCCTCGTGTTCAAGTTGATGCGCGAACGGCACGGCTACGAAGTTGTATTGCTCGAAGGTTATCGCAGCCCGGAACGTCAGACCATGCTCGCCGCGCGCGGCTCGCATGTGACGCAGGCCGCAGCGTATCGCAGTTACCACCAGTACGGCTTGGCCGCCGATTGCGCCTTCCTGCGTAACGGCAAGCTTGTGATCTCAGAAAAAGATCCCTGGGCGATGCGCGGCTACCAGCTCTATGGTGAGCTTGCAGAAGCGGCAGGCCTTACCTGGGGCGGCGAGTGGCGCATGCAGGACTTCGGTCACGTGGAACTACGTCGCAGCGGTGTACTCGGCAAGCCGACGACCATCGCATCGCGCTGAAGCCATTCATCAGCATCAACAGTCAACACCGCACACCTGCGGGCCGGTTTAAGGAGAAATCGACATGACGCGCCCTTTCATTCTACTGGGAGACAAAACGGACCACGGAGGTACCGTGATCACTGCGTCGGAATCGAGCGACTGCAACGGTCGGGGCATTGCACGGGTCGGCGACAAAGTGACCTGCCCGAAGAAAGGCCACGGGCGCGTGGTCGTGATCGCCACCGGTGATCCAACCGCGATCATCGACGGTCAACCCGCCGCCCGTCATGGTGACAAGACGTCGTGTGGGGCGACCCTGATCGCCAGCCAGACACTGACGACCGACTGATCAGCAGACGTCGCCCCGACTGCCCTATCGTACTGCTATGTTGATGCGTCTCCCCAAGATCCTGCTGGTGCTGCTCATAACGGGCATCGTCTGGATGCTCGTGCTCGGGTGGTGGCGCGCGAACGACCACCAACCCGCGACCGGGGAGACCCTGTTCTACCTGATCGGCATACCCGTCGCATTGTTTGGCGGCTATTGGTTGTTGAGCCGCTTCTTCGACTATCTGCGGACGCCGACAACGTCGACCTCCGCCGCAGCCACTCAGCGTGCTACCGATGCTGCATCGTCCGAGGAGTCCGGCCCTGTCCCGAACGAGTTCTTCCACCTACTCGCCGGCGCTGTGGCAGGTAATAACGGACAGACGCCTGACAGCCTGCTCGCTGCGGCAAAAGCAGGCCAACGCGCATCTATCGATCGTGCGTTGATCGACGATGACGGCTTTCCCGTATTCAGTTGCCGAAGCAAGCAAGCAGACAGTCTGGCGAGTGAGATAGCTGAAGATACGGTCGGTCCTCTCGCGCACTCGCGGTTCAGCGAAGAGACTTGGCGTGCGCTTGCGCTGATTAGTATCGCGCTGGAAGAACTGGCGCCTCAGCTGAGTTCTTTGATGAACCAAGAGAATAGCGCTGTCAAATTCCAGCTACTGTGGCTGCAGCCCGAAGACTGGCCTGCCGCTCAAGACTCGGCCTGGAAGGACTGGGTTCTCACACTGCTACCCGCAGACCTGCAGGCATCCGATATCACGTTTGCCCGGCAACGTGTCGCGACCGATACCGATGCGCTTGCGGCCGTCGACAAAGCGATGAATGCAGCGACGATGGATCAACTCACCATCGTCGTTGCCGGGATTTCTCACATTGGCGAGGCGACCGTTCGCCGATGGCAGGCAGGCGGACGTTTGTTCACAGCCAGCCGCCAGTCTGGGCAAGTACCGGGAGAGGCCGCTGTTGCGATGCTGCTGGCAACGCAAGATTCCGAGTTGGCGAACGCGACCGACTCATTGATCTCCGTTTACAAAACCGTGGCGGATAGCAAAAGCCCACAGAACAAGAAGAAAGAACAGACGCTGAACGCCCTGATTACGCAGGCGACCCAGGCCGCGATGATCGACACGCCAGACATTGCCGCAATCGTCGCCGACTCGGACCATCGCGCCGACCCGTTGCAAGAACTCCTTGCAGCTACAAACGAATCGTTCGAAGAACTCGATCCCGTCGAAGACTGCGCGACGATCGGCTCGGCTTGCGGCACCACGGAACCTTTCGGCAGCCTGCTGGCGCTGCTGTGCGCCGCCAACAGCGCGGAAAACCTTCAACAACCGGTGCTGGGCATCAGTACCCAGCATCACACATCGCGGGCAGTCACGTTGGTGAAACCCGTCAATTGGAGCAACCAATCGCCGCAAGGCGACTCCTGAACTATAACGACCACGCCCGAATCATGTATCGACTACGCTCTTTCTTAACCGACTCACGCACGCTGTCTGCTATAGGCCTCATTGCGCTGATCGCTTTCCTATTCCTTGGCGCCAGCACGTTGCAGGTAGCACTCAAATGGATTGCCATTGTAGGCGCCGTATTGCTGCTCATCTGGCTGGTCGTCTGGTTTGTACGCCGCCGCAAGGCCCGCGCCGCCAGCGAAGATCTCGGCACGATGCTCGAGCAACAGGCAGAAAGCGGCAAACGCGGAAACAACAGCAAAACCAACCAGGAAATCGCCGCCCTGCGCGCACGCATGCAGGATGCAGTGCGCACGATCAAGACGTCGAAACTGGGCCAGACATCCGGTCGCGCTGCGCTGTACGAACTACCCTGGTACATCACAATCGGTAACCCGGCGGCGGGCAAGAGCACTGCCCTGGTGAATTCCGGGCTGACATTTCCGTTTCAGGACGATGCGGGACAGGTCATCAAGGGTATCGGCGGCACACGGAACTGCGACTGGTTCTTCACCACCGAAGGCATTCTTCTCGATACCGCCGGTCGCTATTCGGTTCACGAAGAAGATCGCGACGAATGGCTGGGCTTCCTCGACCAGTTGAAGAAACACCGTTCACGGGCACCGATCAACGGCATCGTCGTGACGGTCAGCATTCCCGAACTGATCGACAACCCGCCGGCATTCTCGATCAAACTCGCAAAGAATCTTCGCCAACGCGTACAGGAACTCACCGAACGCCTTGCCGTATTCGCCCCGGTCTATGTGATGTTCAGCAAGGCCGACCTGATCGCTGGATTCGGCGAGTTCTTCAACGACCTCGATTGGAACGAGCGAGACCGCGTTTGGGGCGCCACCCTGCCCTACCAGCGCGAGACGCGCAACGACGCCATCGCCCTGTTCGACAAACATTTCGATGAGCTTTACCAGGGCCTGCGCGAGATGAGCATCGCCCAGCTCGCCGCTGCGCGTACCCGCGAGGTGCAGCCGGGCGTGCTGAGCTTCCCGCTCGAATTCGCCGCAATTAAGCCCGCGCTGCGAAGCTTCATCGCAACCTTCTTTGAAGACAATCCGTACCAGTTCGAGCCGGTGTTCCGCGGCTTCTATATCACGTCGGCGGTACAGACCGGCGAACCGCACACCGCGTCGAGCCGACAGATCGCTGACCGGTTCGAGTTGCAAGGCGACCACCTGCCGCCCGAGCGGCCTGCCTCCGAGCATGGGTTCTTTTTGAAGGACCTGTTCTCGAAAGTGATCTTTGCCGACCGCGATCTCGTGCAGCAATACACGAGCCGCAGCAAACAACGACTGCGTTATGCCGGGTTCTTTGCCGCCATTGCCGCTCTCGGCATTGCGCTGGGCGGCTGGAGCTGGTCGTATGTCAATAACCGTACGCTGGTGGAAAACGTTCAGGCCGACCTCGATCAGGTAGTGCGCATCCAGCAAGACACCTTCGACCTCCAATCGCGGATGCAGGCCCTGCAGATCCTTCAGGACCGCATCGATCAACTCGAACGGTTGTCCGAAGATCGGCCACTGAGTGTCACCCTGGGGTTGTTCCAGGGAGAAGAGCTGGCGGACAAATTGCGACGCGAGTTCTACGCCGGCATGAGCAACATCATGCTCGAGCCCGTCGCCGGTCGTATCGAAACCTTCCTGACCAAGGTCAACAACAACGCCGATGCGCTGCAGGCGCAGGAAGGCAACAAGGTTGCCGTCAGCAAGGTGCGGTCATCCACCTACAAAGACATGGATCCCACCAATGTCGAGGATGCCTACAACGCTCTCAAGACTTACATCATGCTCGCCAATCGTGAGCACATCGAGGTTGGACATTTATCCGATCAGCTGACGCGCTTCTGGCGGGGCTGGCTGGAGGACAATCGCGGTGACATGTCGCGCGACCAATTGGTTCGCAGTGCAGAACGCCTGTTGTCTTTCCACCTGGAACACGCAAACGACCAGAACTGGCCGCTGATTCAGAACAACCTGTCCATCGTCGACAACTCGCGTGACAACCTGCGCAAAGTGGTTCGCGGCATGGCGGCTACTGAGCGCGTCTACGCGGTCATCCGAGCACGTGCGTCGACGCGTTTCCCGGCGATCACCGTCGACAACGTAATCGGCCCCGAGAATGCCGGGCTGGTCACCGGCGGCCACGTGATCTCCGGCGCGTTCACCAAGCAAGCCTGGCAGGCATACGTCAAAGACGCGCTCAAAGATGCCGCGCTCAACGAACTGGCCAGTGCCGATTGGGTACTGAAGACATCGACGCGCGACGATCTCTCGCTCGAAGGCAGCCCGGAGCAGATCCAGAAGTCTCTGGTTGCCATGTACAAAAAAGAGTACGCCGGAGAATGGTCGCAGTTCCTCAAGAACATCTCGGTCGCCGGTTTCGATGACTTCGGCGCTGCAGTCAAGGCGATGAACCGCATCGGTGACAAAACCACCTCGCCCATCTCAAAGCTGTTGCAGACGGCGTTTGAAGAAACCTCGTGGGACAACCCGGCGATGGCAAACGTCGGTGCCGAGCGTGCCCAGAAAGGCTTCGTCGAGTGGTTCAAACGTTCCGTGCTGCGCATGTCGCCCGGACGCGTGGCAGTCGATGTCAATGTCACCGCCGACAAGCTCAAGGTGCAAAAAGGTCCGGTCGGTCAACGTTTCAGCGGCCTCGACCGCATCATGGCCGTACGCGAGAACAATGAATCGATGGGCGGCCTCTACCTCAAGCAACTGGCGAAGATCCGTTCACGCATGAACGAGCTGACCAACCAGGGTGACCCAGGCCCTGGAGCCATCAAACTGATGCGAGAGACCGTCGAAGGCGGCAACTCGGAACTCGCCGAAACCCTGCACTTCATCGACGAACAGATGCTGGCCGGCATCCCGAAAGAACAGCGCGCTGACCTGCGCAGCCTGCTCGTCGCGCCGCTGCTGAACACCTACGAAGCAGTTATAGAGCCGAGCGAGCGGGAGCTGAACAAGACCTGGAGGGCCCAGGTGTTCGACCCATTCAATCGCAAGCTTGCCAACAAGTACCCGTTCTCGCCCGAATCCGACATCGAGGCAGCGCCAGCGGAGATCGCCCAGATTTTCGGTCCGGATGGCGCCATTGCCAAGTACGTGGAAAAGTCCATGGGCCCGCTGGTGGTCCGACGCGGCAACACGATCTCCGCGCGCACCTGGGGAGATCTCGGCTTGCACATCAAGCCGCAGTTCCAGGCAGAGTTTGCACGCTGGGTGCAGCCGCTTGAAGGTGGCGCGGCAGCTGGTGGCGACGCGGCCTCACCGCAGACCGCCTTCATGTTGATGCCACACCCTGCGCCGGGTACGACGGAATACACGATCGAGATCGACGGCCAGCAGCTGCGCTATCGCAACGGTGCAGCTCAGTGGGCGAACTTCGTGTGGCCGAATCCAGGCGGGAGTCCGGGCGCCAAGATCATCGCAACGTCTTTCGAAGGGCGCAGCATCGAGATCATCAACTACACCGGACGCTTTGGCTTGGAGAAGCTGATCAACTCCGCCGAACGATTGCGCAAGCCCGACGGTTCGTACCAGCTTACCTGGCAGAAAGACGAAATGAAGATCAACGTCGACCTGCGTGTGATCAGCAGTGTACAGGCCGAGTCTGATCCGAATGGTCAGACGCGGGTCGGTCTGCGAGGCGTGACCTTGCCCGAGCTGATCACCGGCAACGATTCCATCAAAGCTTCTGCGCCGATCGCACTGAGCAATTACGGACAATAACAATGACAATGGCGACACAACAAAACGGCGCCACCTACTTCGGCAAGGTGCCGGCACGGGGTGATTTCATCAAGGGTAATGGGCATACACAACTCATTGGCCGTCTCGACGAATGGATATCCGGCAGCATGGCGATGCTCGCCGACGATCCGCGCTGGAAGATCGTTTACGACAGTATGCCGCAGCTCAACTTCGCCTTCGTCGGTGCACACAGCGGCACGGCGATCGTCGGCCATCTCAAATCGAGCATGGATGCCTCTCAGCGGCGCTTCCCGTTCCTCGCAGCCGCATCGATCAGCCGCGGCGACTCGTTGCTGTTTCGTTGTGGTCCAATCTCATTCAGCGGTATCTGGAACAAGCTGCACACCGCAGCCGATATAGCGTGCAGCTCGGATGACCCGGCCACGGCGTTGCACGAGCTGATTCAGTTTGACTGTACGGCCCAGGTCAAGGACGCCTTACAAGGCGATCCTCTCGGCACCTTCGTGCGCAACACCACCTTGCAACGGCTCGCCGAACAGCTGACGTGTGACGGCAGGCCGGTCGATGTTCGGCGCATCATTCTTGCTATCGGCCTGTTGCTGCGGCCGACGATAAACAATGCGGCGCTGAGAATCGAAAAAGGCCTGCTGCTACCGTTGCCGGCAGAAAGCAGTCAACGCGACCAGGTGGCCGCATTGTGGGTTTACCTGGTCTCGGCCTTTCTGCGCAACACGCAAACCGAGCTGCAGCTGTTGCTTGGCCAGATCGACAACAGGCACTGCATGGTCATCGGGTTCAATGGTGCATCGCCGCGCACACTGCTAAGCCTGATCGCACCTTCGGCTTCCGGCGAAGCCAACCTGGTCCTCGATGACCCGGAGTGGATCGAGGAACATCACGATCTGAGTCACGACTACGGCGTCGCCAAGCTGTCGACCTATCTGCAGCAGCCCGGCCTCACCCTCGAGGAAGCCGTGAACACGTTCAGAGAGGTATTTTTCGGAGAATGAACACGCTATCCAAGCATCTGATCGGCGCGGCACTGACGTTGATTACGCTATCTGCCGCAGCCGCCGAAGACCGGCAGCTGCCTGCCGATCCCCTCGCCGACAAGGTCATCGTCAACGGCGCCGTCCCCGACGAAGCTTCGCGTGCAGCGATCGTCGGACGTTTGCGTTCGCTGTACGGCGCCTCCAACGTCATCGATCAACTCGAAGTCGGTGGTGTTACACCACCACCCAATTGGACCAACTATGTAACCGGGGCGCTGACCGACAACCTCACGCAGGTACACGAAGGTCAGTTGAACATTGACGGAACCCGCGTCGAATTGCTGGGTTCGGTCGATAGCGAAGAACTGCGAAGCAAAGTCGCTACCGATATCGCGGCGGCGTTGAACGAGACCTATACGGTCGAGAACGCATTGGCCGTCAGCGGCAACTCGCAGACGGTGCTGGACGATACGCTCGCCGATCGCGTGGTCGAGTTCAACGTCGGCAAAGCCACGCTTACCAACGAAGGTCAACAGATCCTCGACGAGATCGCCACTGCGATGGACAAGTTGGGCAACCCCCAGATCCAGGTCATCGGCCATACCGACAGCACCGGCAACCGTCTCGCCAACATCGGACTAAGTCTCGCGCGCGCTGATACCGTCAAGGCCTACCTGGCAAACAAGGGAATTCCGGAAACGCAGATGACGGCGCTGGGCGCAGGCCCGGACCATCCGATCACCAGCAACGATACAGCGGAAGGGCGAGCAAAAAATCGTCGTATCGAGTTCCGCGTCGTGAAGTGATCAACAGCGGATCAGAGTTATGGACCTAGAAACACTTCTCCAACCGATCAACGCCGACTCACCGAGCGGCGAAGACATGAGTTTCTCCGTCGAGTTCGACGCCATCGCCGAAGCACGGCGCTTCGACGACCCATCGCTCAATCAGGGCGAATGGGTCACCGACCTCAAACAGGCCGATTGGGCCGAGGTTATTCGTCTGTGCTCCGAGCTACTTGCCCACCGCACGAAAGACCTGCGCCTGGCCGTGTGGTTGACCGAGGCAATGGCCAAGACGAACGGCATTGCGGGACTTGCCCACGGCCTCGAACTGATCGAAAACCTGTGCTCTACGTTCTGGACAGATCTGCATCCGGTACCTGACGACGACGGCGATCAGGAACAGCGCGTCGGCAACCTGGAATGGTTGATCGCACGCGCCGAGAGCCTGGCGCGCGAGATGCCACTGACGCTTTCAAGCAAGGGCGCCTATTCGACGGCCGACCTGGAAAGCGCGATGAATCTTGCCAAAGCGATCGAACGCAATCCCAGCGATGCCGAGAACCTGCAAGCCAACGCCCGCGTCTCTCAGGCGGATTTCGATGCCGCGCGCGAGGATACGCCGGGCAATCAGTTCGTCGAATGGCGCGACCGGACACGCGACGCCCTGCAGGCCCTGTCGAGTCTGCAGCAACTGGTCGATGAATTGCTCGGTACCGATGCCCCGGGATTCGGCGCTGCGCGCAACGCGCTCGAGTCCTTGGAGCACACGCTCGGCCGATTCGCCGTTGCCGCCGGCGTCGGTGATACCGCGGATGCCGATCCGTCCTCGTTGTCCGATACCCCGACGGATGAACAACACTCGAACACCGCCACCGGAGCCCCGCCCATGTCAGGCCCGCTGCAAAATCGTACTCAGGCGCTGCAACAGCTGCGGCAGGTCGCCGACTTCTTCCGCCGCACCGAACCCCACAGCCCGGTGGCCTACCTCGCGGACAAGGCGGCCCAATGGGGCGAAATGAGCCTGCACGAGTGGCTGAAGACCGTCGTCAAGGACGATGGTGCGCTTGCCCACGTCGAAGAATTGCTCGGCATTCCAGCACCTTACTCTTCCGACGACCAATACGGCTGATTCCCGCCCCTCGCTCGGCAGGCCGGGGGAAGGCATGGGTCGCCCAAGCCGTAGAACCAACAACGAACGCCACTGTCTCACTAGTCGGGGTGGCTGACTGGCGCCACCCGCGTTACATTTGAGACAGATGAACGCAGACAGATTGGGGTGTTGACATGACGGCGACCCGTGGCAGATGCCTTGCACTGTTGATCCTGGTTGGCAGTCCCTTCGGCGCAGTCAATGCCGAAGCCCTGTATCGCTGGATCGACAGCGAAGGCCAACCGCACTTTGGTGATCAGCCGCCGCCGGCGGGTGCAGAGCACGTGCAGCAATTGCCTCCTCCCCAATTCGCGGCGCCCAACGTGCCGCCTGCGCAAAACCACTACTCGATCAACAATCAGCTCAGGCGCATGGAAGAGGCCAGGCTGGCGGAATCACGTGAACGCTGGCAGCGCGAGCAGCAGCGCCGGGAGTACGAACTTCGCCAACGCGAGCTCGAAGCGCGGGAGAATCCTCCCCCCGTCTCTTCTCCAACCCCGGTATACGCCTACCCGAGGTATCGCCCGAGTTGGCCTCAGCACCCGGCGTCGAGTTGGCCAAATCCGAATCAGCAGCCGCGTAGCCTGTGGAAGCCGGATGCGCCCGTGTATCAACCCTATTCGGGCAGACCGCACCACCATCGAAGCGTGCCGACTACCGGCAGTCGCATCGTCATCGATCTCGAGAAATGACTGCATCGCGCGGCCGGATCAGTCGCTATCGATTGACGAGGCCAGCTTCAAAGCTTGCGCTCTTACCGAAGAATTGACGCGGTACTGCAGACTGCCGTGTGCGACTTCACCGATGAATGCCTGCGCCTCGCGCAATCCCCATTCGTTGTAGAGATCCCGCATGATCCCGAGCGCCTCGCGCTTTTCGGCATCGCCCAATGACGCAAAGGAATCCTTCAATCGTTCAAAATCGGGCATTGCGTCGTCTTTCGTGAGGTAGTCGTAGCGCATCGCCGGCAGGGTTTTGTTCGTTGTCGGCTGTGCCGCCGGCGCCGATTGAGTCTTCTTCGACGTGTAGATCGTTGCCTCGTCTATAAGCGCCGAGCGCAGGGGCACGAGTTTGTAAGCACAAGCATTCTGCCAGCGCTTGTTCGGCACAATCGCGTAGGCATAGCTGACTCGCCGCCGGTTCAATTCACCCAGGATGGACGCAAGCTCCGACTCAGAAACCTGGGCGGTCAACAGATGTGCTTCGCCTGCCTTTGCCGACGCCATCTCCGTCGAACAGGAGCGGTCACGAACAAGCTGCGTGACCAAACGACCAGCTTGCGGGTCAAGCGAGGCCGGCATTTCGACACACAACGGACGCACACCGGTTCGTTCGCATTGCGCCTGAGCTGTTGTCGCGTTTGCAAGCAGCAGTAAGGTTACGAGCAACATGCCGATGACCCGACCACGTGCGGTCGCAATAGGAAGATCAACGCATGCCATCGGCACGCTCCTGCCCGGGACGAATCAGGAACATCGTGACGCTCGCACGCACATGGTCGCCGGCGGCGGGGTGAATCTTCGAGATCATGTGTGGATTGCCGGTCTTCATGACGACCAATCGGTTGGGTTTGGGCATCACATAGAAACCCATGCCGGCAGACATCAATGCCTCGTTGACCTCTGCATTGTCCAGGTGCCCTGAGAGCTGCACCAATCCTTTGCCCATGACCTCTTTCGGCGAGATCATCGACGGTCCGTTGCGCTCGGGTATCTCGCGCGCCGAAGGATGTGCGATAAACAACTCGCCGCCCCACTGCACATTCCAGCTCTTGTGTGAGTAATAGGTGCAACTGCCCGTGACGACCGCGGGGGTATCACGATGCCAGTAGAGGCTGCTTCCCCGCTCGTACAGGCGTGGCGCTGCAGCCAAGGTGCGCCAATCCTTACCTTCTTTGCCGACCAGCTTCTCGTACAACTCGCCGCTGCGGCTGAACTGCTGGATCAGCAGGTCGATCCCAGTGCCTGTTGGAAAGGCGAAGGCACCAGGATCAGAATCTGCAACCTGCTTCGCGACCGAACCATAGTAGATGTCCGGGCCACGCATCACGCGACCATCATCCAGACGCCAGGCGCCGTATAGCCCGCGGATATCGTTGGGAAAGAATGGCGCCACGTGGAACCAGCGCCACATCTGTTCAAACTGCTCACTCGGCAGAAAGTCGTCTACGACCATGAATTGGTCATTCTCGAAGAATATGTTCATGTTGTCTTTCGGCAGTAAATGTCACGCACTGCGATGACTGGAAAACTCGACCGTGTAACCCCAGGTATCGAGGCGATCCGGTATGGCGTTCAACGCAATGGTGATACGGCGATCACCCTGGTTGACGGGTACGTCGTGCAGCATGTAGCTCGGGAACAGAACCAGGTCTCCGGGCTGCGGTTCGGGCGAGACCCACTTTGTGCCATTGAACGGCCCCATCTCGGCCTTTGCGTTCTCATTGCTGAAGATGAACTGCTGGCCTCCTATCGCACGGTGGAAGACCGTTCTGGCGGATGGATGGCAGCTCGTCAGGTACACCACGCCCGAGATGAAACTGTTGGCGTGGGTATGCAGTGCCTGGTGCCCGCCCGGCTCAAGCACGTTGGTCCATATTTCTTTGACCGACCATTTCAATGCCTCGCCGAACAACAGCTCACCGAACTGCGACAGAAACGGCAGCGCGCGTTCATTGACTTGCTGATAAGGACCGGAGGCGTTGGGGTTGACGATATCGGTATGCCGCAACAGGTCGGACTTGGCATTGCGCTGTTGGTCTTGCGACAGTATATGGTCGATACAGGCGTCGACCAGCGCTTGATCCAGGAGCCCCGGCACGCGCATGAACGGTGTCGGAAACAGCGCTTTGATGTCGAAATCGCTCATTCCTTCTTATCTCCGTCTGCGTTCAAAACGATGCGCTTGGCAAACGGTTTCGGCCAGGGCTTGAGCCCGGCATCCAGGCGCGTCGCTTCGTGATCACCATCGGTATCCACGGCCACGATGGCCCGCTTCACGTGAGCACGATACTCATCCACGCTGATCTGCCCATCGCGGTTGGCATCCGCGTTGTCGAACAAAGCCTGCCCCCCGTCCGCAGCCAAAGCCCGGTGGCTCATGGCGTACTCTTTCGGACTGAGCGAGCGCGACCGGTCGTTGTCGATCGGGTGCCAAAGCTGAGCGATATGGTCGTCAACCTCGGATGGTTCTACGGTCCCGTCGAGGTCGCAATCGAGTCGATTGAACAAGAGATTGACGACGGCCTTGGCGTGCTCTCGCTGCAACGGCTGTTCGGCCCTCGCCGATGCCGTCGCGAGCAAAGCGCAGCCCAGTAACAAAGCAAAAAACGACAGTTTCATCAATATCAACCACACGTAAGCTAAACGAACTAAGCCTCCGGCGTCGGCCGGAGGCTTATCAGGACATCGGAGGTGCGCGTCCCTGCACACCCGGTCCGATGTGATGGACTACACGCCGGTAGTATCAGCCGCGACCATGCGTCTTGCCGTGCTTTCCATGATGCTTGCCGTGGTGCTTGTCGTTCTTGGCATGGTGACCTCTACGCCCCTCGACCTCGACGAAGATCGGGTTGCTGTAGAACCAGATATCACCCCAGGCCTCGACGTCTTTGTCCATCTTGCCGTCGATGTGCGGCGGGCAAAGTGGATCAGAGCAAGCGATGTTGCCGCGCAGGTAGTCGGCGAGTGGGTTGCCATCCATATCACGTGCGTTCGGCGTGTTTGGCGGCAGGTTGGAACCACGTGCGCGCACGTAGCTGTCGTCGTAAGCGCGGAAGCTGTAGACCATCTTCTTGACGGGACCACGGCCCCAATCGTACTTGTTCCAATGCTGGGCGATGCGCGTGGTGGCCGGTGCCTGCGGGTTGTAGTACTCGGCATCGGTCGGCTCGACCGGACCGGTTACCCGACCCTTGATCAACTCGACATGTGCGAGTTCCGGCTCGTTCATCGGCTGCTCAACACCGATCTGCATCAATGCAGGGTTGTTGAACTTATAGGGGCTGCTGTTCTCACCCTTCGGATCGCGCACGTTCAGGAAGACCTTGACGACCGCACCCTTGCGCACCTTCAGCGTTTCGCCCATCGTGGCGCACTTGCCGCCGCTGCAGGCAACGAACTTCATCTTGTCGATCAGCTGACCCTGAACAACGAAGGTGTTGCCCGAACGCAGCGCGTCGACGACATCCTGAGCCGGATTTTCCGGATTGCTGTCGACCACACGGGTGTAGTTGTCCTGGTACTCGCCCGGCCAGAAGTCGTTGTCGGATTCGAAATCCAATGGACCGAACGAACCACGGTTATGCCAGTCGGAAGAACCGAAGAACCAGAAACGGCGGCCTTCGCTCAGCAAGGCGTCCCACATGGTGTGGACACCCGGACGACTGAGTACGGTACGCGGCACATTGCTGCAGTTCACGCCCTCGAGCTGGCACTGCGGCGTGGTGGCCGGATCGATCGGATTGCCGTCGAAGTCGAGACCAGGCTTGGACACCTCTGCAGCTGCATAGGCCCCGGTACCGCCGTAGGTCCAGAAGCCTGCGGTCGGGCGGCTGGCCGAGTACGAGCCGCGGTTCGACTGCGCCTGGTGACCGGGCTGTGACTCGAATCCGATCGAGGCCTGCGGTACCAGCGTGTTGATGTCGCGCATGTGCTCGACGTTCCAGCCGCGGTTTTCGTCCGGCAAATAGGCGCCCTGACGTTCGACGTGCGCCTGGGCAAAAAAGCCCTCACCCGGAAACGTCTCTTCCATCCACAAGATGGCCGCAGCCGCCTTGACGTGCTCACCGTCGTCCGAGATGTTGATACCGTCGACCAGGGTCGAGTTGTAATCAGCGATGCCTTCTTCAGGACGACCAGTGAACAGCTCTTTCAGCTTCTCGTTGTTTTCGTCCGAGATCTCGCAGGTCCAGCCCTGACCACCGCCTTGGCTGGTGTCGTCGGAGTTACGCGCAAAGCAGTATTCGAACTGTGCGAGCGCATCCGAACGCGGCGTGTCTTCGTACTGGCCGGTGATGATCGAGTTCGACGCATGCTCGTGACCGGGTACGACCCACTCCAAACCCAGGAACGCAACCTTGTTGTCGTTGCCGGGGTAATTGCGCTCATCGACGATGCCGCCCAGATTGAATTCCTGCAGCGACTGCCAGCGCCACATGTCCTGCACGGTCTGCGTCGACTCGGTACCGTCGTAGCTCTTCATCGTGAAGGTGCGCAGGCGCTCGTCACCCTTGATCTCTTCCGGCTGGAGGGTGTTGGTCCACAGACCGACACTCGAACCACCGCCTTGGGCATGATAGAGAAAGTCGGATACGCGGCAATCGCGCGGACCGCGTCCCGAGTGGCCGACATGAATGAACCAATCATGACGCGCGAGTGCCTCGCGGGTCAGCGTACGTACCGACGTCGATCCGTCGGAACAGGTTGTATGGTTATGAAAGTCACCGGCACGGTATTCGCCATCGCGGTTGATGTCGAAGGCACGGTCTTCGCGTGCATCGTTGTTACCGGCGACGGCGCCTGTCGTGGCCGTCAATGCGGCAACGACCGCCGTAGCAAGTATCTTGCGCTTATGCATGTGCATGTCTTGGAGTCTCCACCTGGCTGCATTATTCGATTTGGGTGGACGCCAACACGGCGCCCAATAGAAGCGAACATAAGAGCGCCTGTCACACTCGGCGTGCTTCAGGCACGGTCACGCTAATGTGAATTGGTGACATTTGCAGTTAGAAGCGGTGAAGCTTTTGCGGCAGGTATATGACACATCGCAGACCGGACCAAAGCGACAGACAGGCCGCAAAAAGCAATGCCCCCGTGGTTGAACAGACGCAAGACCGTCATCAATCTGTCATTCCGGGGTGATTCACTGCTGCGGCCGACCCCGTCCGATCTCTAACAAAAAAGCCGTACGCCATGAATCTCTTGAAACAGCCGCTGGTCCAGTTCTTGTTGCTCGGAGCACTGATCTTCGGTCTTGAGAAAGCATTGGTGGCCGACGAGTCCGACCCGCGCAAAATACTGATCGACGACGCGCGCTATGCCGAGATCGCCGGTATCTACCGCGACAACCAGGGGCGTGATCCCAGCGAAGAGGAAATGGCCGATCTGGTGGTGACCTGGGCGCAGAACGAGGTGCTATACCGCGAAGCCAGCCTGATGGGGCTGGACAAGGGCGACGAGATGATCCGCCAGCGCTTGATCCTCAAGCTGCGCAATGTACTGTTCAATCGCCTGGTCGCCGAGGCACCCAGCGAACAACAGTTGCGCGGCTGGTTCGAACAGCACCGGGATCGCTATGATCGTCCGGATACTTTCGATTTCGAGCAGTTCAAGATCGGCGACGACGCGTCTGCCGAACAAACCGCACGCACACTGGTCAATGAACTCGACACGCAGGATCCTGACGTGCAATGGCTGGATCAGATTCGTCGCTACCAGCGCCGCCCGGCGAGCAATATCGCGCTGGTGTTCGGCGACGGCGACGCAGCAAGCCTGATCAATGCCACCGATGGTCGCTGGCATGCCGTGCGCTCGCCCGCCGGCTGGCATCTGGCGCGCGTGACTGCCCGGCATGCCGGCAAAAAAGCCGATTTCGATGTTATTCGCAGCCGCGTTGGAGAAGACTGGAAGTCTCAGGCAATGCAGGCCGAACTGTCAGTCGCGCTGCACGATATCGCGCAACGCTACGATGTGCGCATCGAGCTGAGCGCCCCACCGGAAAACTGGGATGCCGCGCGTATCGAGGAAGAGCGCCTGGCGATGCGCTCTGCGCAATGATGTCGGACGCTCGTTTAAACATCGCGATCGTATTGCTGGCCGCCTTGTTACTGCCGAATGTGTGCTGGTCGCATGAAACGCCGATCGCGCTATTGGAAGTTCGCGAAACGCCCAACGGTAGCTACCTCGCCCACTGGACCTATTCATCGTCGTCCAACATGCAGCCGCCCACTGCCGTGTTCCCGGCGCATTGCTCGTTCGATGAACCGCGGTTGGATTGTGGTGAGCGCGGCCTGATCGGACAACTAAGTTTCGAGCGCTTGGGCAAAAGCTATTCGGCCGTGGTCGTACGCATTTCACGGATCGATCAGGCGGCACAAAGCTTCACCCTGACCGGCGCCCAACCCAGCGTGGCCCTGACGCCCGATGGCAAGTTGCCCCTGTCGCAGGTCATGGCCAGTTACGTTCCGCTGGGCATCGAGCACATCCTGCTGGGAATCGATCACCTGTTATTCGTTCTGGGGCTGATGGTCCTGGTAACGGGGGTGCGTTCACTGATCGAAACCATTACCGCCTTCACCATCGCACACAGCCTGACGCTTGCCGCGGCCACCTTCGGTTGGATCGGCGTGCCGGAGGCATCAGTGAACGCGGCCATCGCACTGAGCATCGTCATCGTTGCCGTGGAGATCCTGCGCGAACGACAGGGCGAACGCAGCTTGACCGGACGTTTTCCGTGGGCCGTCGCATTCGGTTTCGGCCTGCTGCATGGCTTCGGCTTTGCTAGCGCCCTGACGGACATCGGCCTACCGCAAGAAAACGTGCCCGCCGCATTGCTGTTCTTCAACGTCGGCGTAGAAATTGGTCAGATCGGCTTCGTGCTGCTGGTGCTGGCACTGGTGTGGTCGCATCGCAGACTCAAAGCCTTGCTGCCGACCTGGTCGGAGAGTGTCGGTATCTACGCCATGGGCACGCTTGCGAGCTTCTGGTTCGTCGGCCGAATCTTCAACATGGTGATAACCAAGGTAGCGATCTGATGAAGTCTTGCCAAAGTCTGTTTCGTGCTCCCATCGCGTCGTCGGTCCCCGTCCGGTTCGCGCTGTTCGCCTTGCTGCTGTCGTCGGTGACAGCCAGTCATGCCCACACCGATGTCGGAGCGGCGAGCGGATTTCTCTCCGGTTTTCTCCACCCGGTGTTCGGCGTCGATCACCTGATCGCCATGGTCGCGGTCGGCCTGTGGGGTGCACAGCTTGGCAAGCCAGCCATCTGGATACTGCCGATCACCTTTCCGGCGGTCATGGCATTGGGTGCCCTGTTCGGTATCGCCGGACTTCCACTGCCGGGTGTCGAGATCGGTATCGCAGCATCTGCCCTGATACTTGGCCTGATGGTGACCTTCGCGGCCAAGCCTGCGCTGTGGATCGCCGGACTCGTCGTCGCCGCATTTGCTCTATGGCACGGGCATGCGCACGGCACCGAGATTCCGGATGCGACCAATCCGCTGGCCTACGGGATCGGCTTTGTCGTGTCCACCGGTCTTCTTCATCTGGCCGGCATCGTCATCGGCCTGCTGGTACGTTGGCCGGCCGGTGCGATCATGGTGCGCGCCTCCGGCTCCGCCATCGCGGCCCTTGGCGTGTATTTCCTCGGTGCCAATCTCGGTCTTCTGGCATGAAGACAACACCGTGGGCCTGGTTGACGCCATTGATTCTCGTACCCGGCGCAGCCGATGCGCACTTGGTGTCAACCCGCTTCGGCGAGCTGTACAGCGGCCTGCTCCATCCCCTGACGGCGCTGCAGCATCTCGTACCCTGGATTGCACTCGCCTTACTTGGCGGACTGCAGGACACCCGTACCGCTCGCTGGGCACTGATCGCCTTTCCGATCAGTGTCGGCTGCGGCGTGGTTACGGCTGACCTAGCGCCCGGCATGGCCTACGCAACCAGCGTCAATGCCGCATCTTTCATCGTGTTGGGGCTGTTGGTTGCGATCAAAAAACGACTGCCGCTGATCGAGTTCATGGCATTGGCGGTCATCATCGGGATCACCCACGGCTACGCCAATGCAGCGACCGATGTGCAGGGGTTCGGCGCCTTGTTGTATGTCAGCGGCGTAACCCTGGCAGCCTATCTCATCATCACCCTCGGCACCGCCTCGTCACATTCGCTGGCGGGCGGGCCGGCTTGGGGAAGCATCGCCATTCGCGCCGTCGGTAGCTGGATAGCGGCAGTCGGTCTGATCTATGCGGGTTTCCTGGCAACCGCCTGACCCAGGCACATCTGACCGGGCCGCAGCCGACTACTATGAGCACCACACCTGAGCGCATTTCCCATGGCCACTCGCACGGCACCGATCGCGCGTTGGATGCCCGGCGGTGGATCTACCCCGTCGTCTTCCTGTCGGGTTTCGCTGGGCTCGGTTACGAGATGGTCTGGACACGGATGCTCGCCCTGTCGCTCGGCCACGAAATCCTTGCTGTACTCGCCGTACTCGCCGCGTTCTTCGCCGGCCTGTCTGTGGGAGCTGTCGTATTCGGCGGACTGATCCGCCGGTCCGCACGACCGGCACTATGGTACGGCTGGCTGGAGATCGCCATCGGTATCTGGGCCATCGCACTGATCTGGCTGATTCCGATATTCAACGCCACCATTCCGCAGTGGATCGGCGAAGCACCGCAGCCCGTCTGGCATTGGGGCATTGCCTTCGGCGCGACCTTCGTGTTGCTTTTGCCCGCCACCGCGGCCATGGGCGGCACTTTGCCAAGTCTTGAGCGGACCAGTGCCATCCTGTTCGGTCCGGGGCGCTATGTCGGCGGCGTGTATGGCAGCAATACCTTCGGCGCGGTCGCCGGTACGATATCGACAACATTCGTGCTGGCACCACTGCTGGGGTTCACGACGACCCTGTGGTGGTGCGCCGCGATCAATATCCTGTGTGGGCTATGGGCCTTCACCGCATGGCGCTCACTGCCGGCTGAGGCGACGGCGCGTCCCGCCGGCACTACCAACGCTGCGGGTCCGTCGTCATCGCGGCTGCTGGCCAACCTGTTTGTCACCGGTTTTCTCGGCCTGGCATTCGAAGTCATCGTGATCCGCGTGCTCAGCCAGGTGCTGGAGAACACTGTTTACACCTTCGCCGCGGTGCTCAGCATCTATCTGCTGGGCACCGCCATCGGCGCGTCACTCTATCAACGATATGCAACCAACGACGACTACGGATCCAGGTTGCGAAAGCTTCTGGGCCTGACGGCGATCGGCTGCCTGCTGGGCAGTGCGGCCTTATGGCTGTCGGACAACGTCTACGATGCGATTACCTATGCGTTGCCGCGAACCTCGTCGATCGCCATCGGCGCGGAGTTGCTGGTGGCAGCATCGGCTTTCCTGCTGCCCACGATTGCGATGGGCGGATTGTTCAGTCACCTTGCCCAGTCTGCAACCGCACGTTTCGGTTTTGGCCGGGCGCTCGCCGTCAACACGCTGGGGGCCGCGATTGCGCCCTTGGTGGCCGGCGTCGCGTTGCTTCCTGCATTCGGCCCGCAGGGCATGCTGATCGTGATCTCGCTAGGCTACCTGTTGCTTCTGCCGTGGCCGGCAGCGAAGCCAGTCCGCCCGACGTTCCCCGCCGCGACCGCGGCTGTATTGGCGATCGCACTGGCACTGTTGCCACCACTACGATTCGTTGAGGTACCCGAGGGCGGGCGGATTCTCGATTACCAGGATGGCGTGATGGCCTCGGTAGCCGTTGTGTCCGACGCGCAAGACGTCCGCTACCTGAAGATCAACAACCATTTCACTATGGGTAGCACCTCGTCGGGATATGCAGATCACCGACAGACGCACATCCCACTGCTGCTGCATCCGAAACCGCGCGACGTGCTCTATCTCGGCGTCGGCACGGGCATGACGCTGAATGCTGCGCAGTACCATCCGGGCCTCGATGTGACCGCGGTGGAACTGGTGCCGGAGAGCCTGCAGACGCTCGAGTACTTCGGCACTGCGACGGTGCAAAATGACTGGTCGCAGTTGCCGCGTCTCTTGTCCTCAGATGCCCGGCGCTTCGTGGTATCTACCGACAAGACTTTCGACGTCGTCATCGCTGACCTGTTCCACCCGTCGCGTGACGGTGCCGGTGCACTGTATACCCGCGAGCATTTTGACGCTGTGCGGCAACGCCTGAACGACGATGGCCTGTTCTGCCAGTGGCTTCCGCTGTTTCAGATGGATCTCGAGACGTTCAAAGTGATCGCGAAAACCTTCAGCGAGAGCTTTCCGAACGTCCAGGTCTATCTACCGCATAACAGTATCAGCCAGCCGATCGTCGGATTGATCGGTACCAACCATCCGCTGACCATGCAGCCCGATTACCTGCTTAACCGCGTACACGGGCGTACGTTGCAACGCGAACTGGTCAAGCTGCGGCTCAATTCCGACTTCGCCCTGTATGGCGGCTTCGTCGCGGACCGCGAAGCACTACGACAGTTCGCGCAACAAGCCGAACTGAATACCGATGATAAGACCACGGTGACCTACCGCGCACCGCAGTTCGCCTATCAACAAAAGCAATCTCATGGCGAACGCCTGGTGAGCCTGGTCGACGCACTGGCTGCGTTGCGCACCCTGCCCGCCGACGACCGGCCATCGCGCGGTACCGGATTCAACGAGCGCCTTATCGCTTACTGGCGTGCGCGCGACGCCTACCTGCGTGCCGGCATTGGCGTGAGTGCCGAAGACGATCTGCCAACGATGCTTGCCAAGACGCGCGCGCCGCTGCTCGACGTAGTACGTATCAGCGAAGACTTTCGATCGGCGTACGAACCGTTGCTGGCCATGGCCGAGTCGCTCAATCAGGTCGACCCCGGCGCCGCCCGTGAGCTTCTCATCGAACTCGACAGGGCCGCACCTGCGCGCACCGAGGCACGCCGACTGCTCGCGACGCTACAGCGTAACTGAACAACGACAGGAGCCCCGTATGTCTCGTGCCGAGACCGCACATACCGCAGCGGACGCTGCACAACCGCTGGACATCGCCAAGACCATCGTTCCTTTGTTCGCGAGTCCTATTTCGAACTACATCTGGCCCGAATCCGAAGCGATCAACGACCAGCTCCGGCACACGATCACCGAGATGGCGTCGAACGACCCAGGTATCCAGCGTAGCAATGTCGGCGGCTGGCATTCGCGCACGGACTTTTTCAACACCGATGCCGAATGCGTGAGCCTATTGCACGACCGCATCTCACAGCACATCAAGCAGCTGATGCACGCGGTCGCCATTGATGCGTCGGCCAGCAACAACATCCGTTTCGCTATCGAAGGGTGGGCCAACGTGCTGCGCTACGGCCAGTACCACAGTGTCCACAGTCATCCGAATGCGTTTTGGTCCGGGGTCTACTATGTGTCTGGCAACCCGGTCGCAGAGGCCGATCACCCGTTCAGTGGAAAGCTCGAGTTGCTCGATCCACGTCCGGGAGCGGCACTGAGCTACGCCGAGCAAACCCGACTCTATGGACGCTTCCTCGTCAACCCAAGACCGGGACAGATGGTCGTGTTTCCAGGCTGGATGCAGCACCAGGTACATCCGTTTTTCGGACCAGACGAGCGCATCACAGTGGCGTTCAATGTGGTTGTTGAGTAGACGACGCAAGATCCACTAGGTCGCCAAACGACGCGCAAACCCGAAGCGCTACAGCCCGAAACGGACTTTGTAACCCAGGCTGTCCAGCTGATGTGGGATGGCGTTAAACGCCAGGGTAACGCGGCGTTCTCCCTCGTTGGGTGGCACCCCGTGCATCAAGTAGCTCGGGTAGAGCAACAAATCACCGGCCTGCACATCGGTCAGTACCCAGGTATCGCTGCTGTAATGGTCGAGCGGCACGTCGTTTTTGAAGATAAACTCGCCGCCGCCACCGGTCTTGCGAAACACCGTGTTCGCCGACGGATCGGGTGTGGTCAGGTAGAGAATCCCCGATGCGAAGCTGTTGGCATGCGTATGCATGAACTGGCTGCCACCTGTTTCGAGGACGTTCATCCACGCCTCTTTGATTGCCCAGTTCAGACGTTCTGCGAACAACAGCTCGCCGAATGCAACCAGGTGCGGTGCCACCGCTTCGCTGAGCCGCGCATATTCCCAGCTTTCGCCGGGGTCGATCATCTGGGTATGCGATAGCAGATCGGTCGCCGAGTTGCTCTGGCGGTCGGGTGCAAGGGCCTTCTCGAGAAACGCCTGAACCAGATCGGTCGAGATCAGTCCATCGACCTTCATCACCGGCGTGGGGAACAGGCCGATTACTTTGCCCATGAGAACCAGCGGCTAAGAAACAGTGACAACATCGCGTCATCATGCCGCGCTTTCTTTACCGTTTCTTGACCGGACGCAGCCCTCCCCTGGCCACTTGGCGGCCCCGCGTACGCGGCCCACAGCCCGCCAATCCGGCCTCAGTGATGGTTGCCGCGATGGGCGTTGTCACTGTACGGCAGCAGGAAGTGGATCTGCTTGCTGGTGTATTCGCAATAACCCTGCGATCGAAGCACGTCGAGAAAGTCCAATACGTCGCGCTCGTCGGTGCCTGCCGCGGCAGCCAGCTCGCCCGGCCCGGCTCGCAGAATACTGGTGCCATCCGCCTTGTGGGTGAGCTTCGCCGACTCGAGAAAACCCTTTAGCGCAAAATCGAGACGCTGTTTCGGTGATCCGTAGGCCAGCAACTTGGCGAACTCGTCGGTGCGCCGCAGGCGGTCCGAAATGAACTTGAGCACGATGTCGAGCCGTTCGGGGTGTTCCGCCAGACCCTGCATGAAATCCTCGCGACGCAGCACGATGACCTCGGTATCCGTTTCAGCGGTGGCATCGGCCGACCGGGTTTTGGCATCGATCAGGGCCATCTCGCCAAATATCTCGCCGGGCCCGAGCACGGCGAACACCAACTCGCGACCATCGACGGCATTGGTTGTCGTGATCTTCACCCGACCGACATCGACGACGTAGCACTCGGAGGCGTCTTCGAACTCGCTGAATATCTTCTCGCCGGCTCGAAACACCATGCGCTGAAACTGGTTCGAAAAACATTTGAGTAGTGCGATGTTCTCGAGCGCATTGCCGACGGTTCGGGCATGGATACGCGACAGGGTCGAGACCATCGGGATGATGTAGTTGCCGATATCCTCGACCCAGACTTTGTCGTTGACCGGCGTGAAACCCACGCGCTTGTACATGGTGACATTCTCATGATTGGCCGTCACGAACACGTGCGTGCCGCCCATCGACTTGCCCACCGTCGAGGCCAATTTGAGCAAGGCACGAATCACATCGCGCCGACGCCGCCAATCCTTGCGCACCGCCAACATGCCGGCGCTGGTGATCTTGGGCTCGGTCTTGCTGCGTGTTGCCCATTGCTCGCGAATGCGTGCCTTTTCCTCCGAAAAGTCGAACAGCGCCTCGGGTGGCAGCCCGACATCGGACTCCAGGTTGACCCGGATGGTCGCGATCGGCTCGTCGTACTCATAGGCGATCAAATTCGCACAATTTGGATGGCTGTCAAAGCGATCGGAAAGGTAGATATCGTCTTTCCGCCGTCCGCCGAATTTCCCCTCTTCGAAGGTAAATACCTGGCGCCTTACCCAAAATACGTCGTCGAGTTCCTTAGCGGTTTCCGCCTGTTTAAGTCGTATACCCATACTCTACTCGCAGTTGAGGCACCAGCGCGGTGCCGTGCGTCTCCGTGAGAACGACCTTGTCGAATCCTTGAAATTTGTCGTCAGTCGGGACCGGTGCATGCGGCGGTTAGTGGGCCATGCAGATGAATCCGTAACGCGCAGCCGCGCGGCAAGCCCTTTGGGCAAGGCGCACAAAGCTGCAAAGGCGACCCCTTTTCGAGGCCACGCACAGCCCACACGGCATACACCCCGACCCTTCCGGCGCGAGCACGACTCGGTGTTGCAAACCTTAACCAGGGCCTGCCGTTGCCTGCGCAGCGCGCATGGACTCGCACTCGCACAAGTGGCTCGGAGCGTTACAGAATCATCCGCATGGTCCACTACGGACAGCCCGTGTATCGGCGTCCCCCCGAAACACATAAGTTGCTATCCACAGCAGACCGGTCATTCGGAAAATCAGCGTTACTGACCGTAAATTCGACCGACAGTTTCGCTGAGTCCCCTATTCAGCGTGATCAATGCTAGTTGCCGAATTACCGCTGATACTTGAACCAAGTCGCCAAAACTACGCCGAATACCCTTGGATATAGACGAAATTTGAGCCAGTTGCCGATTTCTTCCGATATTCCGGGCAAGTTGCGAAATTTGTGGCGACGCGCTTGCCAGGCAACGGGTATTTGGGTGTAGGGCTTCCTGGCCTGGTCTTCATTCCGGCGCGCAATTGCCGCGCAGGCGGGCATAACCGCTCCGCCGGGCAAGCCTGCTCGAAAAACGCCAAAAACCCTGCGCGCTGCAGGCGTCAGTTCCGACCCGACATCCGCAGGGTTTGGCCCTGTTGGCGGTATCGTGTAGCACGCTGCGTATCACCAGCGCATTGTCCGCCGGAGATCGGAAAAAAAGCGGCGCGCCAAAGGTTGACCGCGCCGCCAAGGTGCCGAACTCAGTTTCGACGGACGCCGTCCGTTACCGGCTCACGTACCGCACGATATCGGCCAGCTCAAGCTGGCAGTCACCGGCAATCTCCGCCAATGGACGCCACGTTTCGTGGTGTGCGCACTTTTTCAGTTCGTCCTCGGTAAGGTGACACTTCTCGGTAAGATAGGTCTTACAGTTCAGCAGCATCGAACCGAACGTCCTCAGCACGATCGCCGAACCCACCGGGCCGAGATTTTTTCCATGGCCGGCCACGCGCGCCTCGCGCATCAGATAGAAGAACAGCGGTGTATGCGCAGCCAACTTGGTCTTCATTGGGTCGGGTAGATGCTCCCAACCCTCGATGCCATCAAAGCCGAGGTTCTGGGCCGGGTTGACCGGTATCCCGAGGTCCGCAAGTTTCTGGGCGGCACATTGCCCGCTCGGCAGGCCCATCACGTAGCCGCGCAACAGATTGCGGAACGCCAGTGAGCGCTCGTTGGCCGAGGCGCGTTTTCCGACGATCGGATCCGGCATGCTGATCAGTTCGTCGATCAGCAAGTGGTTGAACTCCTTGGTCATAACCGGCGCAACGTCGGCCTCCACCGGCAGCAGGTAGCGCCAATCAACGACCAAGTCTCTCGGTACCGCTGAGAAACCCAACGTACTGAAGCGTTCATCGAACAATTCGACGACCGGCGTGTCTTTGTTCACCGGGTAGTTGGAGCGCACCGTGACATGTCCGAAACGGTACGCCGCCACCGAGAACTCGACCGGCATCAGGATTCTGTCGCAGTGATCGACGAGATTGAACAAGCCCTTCGGGTCGTACTTTGCATCCCCGTCGCATTTCTTTTTCGCCGCGTCGAGCAACGCGGTATTCATGTGATCGTAAACCTTCGGATCGCAGATACGTTTGAGGAAATCGTTCCAGACGATGTATTGATAATGGAAACGCGCCTCGCGCTGCGCCGCTTCGAATGAGCGCCCGGCCATCAAACGATTGTGGAAACGGATGAACAACAACTGCATCTGCGAAACAAAGATGTTTTCATCGTTGCGTGGATCGCCGATCAGCGCGCGCCCCTCGGCATTGCGATACAGGTCATCCGGATTGGCAGGGTTGCCGGTCGACATCACGCCGGTGCCGTCTTCGCGATACAGGTAGGGCGATGCTTCCGGCCCGAGGCCGTAAACGCAGTCGAGATCGAGCGACGCCGAACGCAGGTTCGGAAGTTTCTCGATCTCGTGGTCGCCGCCACCGGCCCGCTTGTCGCTATCGCTGAGAGAGGTCGTTACATCGAGCGTCACATCGTGATCGACGAACTGGGCGAAAAAGGTATAGCCCGCCGGCACATTTGAGAAGCAGTCGTTGCCTTCGAGTTTGCCGTCCATCAAGCCGCCTGCTGAGCCAAGCCGCGATGCGATGTCGGCAGCATCATGTGGCGAGATCGATTGCCCCGGCGTTTCCGAGTAGTCGACACCCCAACTTGTACAGTTTTTGAACATTACACCGAACCTACCGAGTTCGGCGTGACCGCAGCCGCGCGCCTTGGTCGTACCATGCATACATGCGTTTTTCATTATTTCCCTCTTCCGGCAGTTGGGCATCGGTCTTCGCCGATGCGGTTAAAGATTCCATTCAAAACCTTGCGACGCCGCTGCTCGATCACAGCCAATTCGTGCAATCAGCGCTCAAGGCCACCAAGCCGCGAGACCTCGCTAAGAGCAGATCCCTTCGGCATTGCACACTTTTCCGACGTGACTGGCGGCCTGCGGCGCGCCCGACGCATCGACGCGATCCGCCGTGCGTTCGACTGCCATCGGCACCGTGACCTGAGTACGCGTCATGTCGGTGATCTTCACGTCTACCTTTCCTTCGCCGACCAGTTCGTCAACCAAGCCTTGCGGGAAAGGCCAGTAGCGCAGCGTGGCCTTCGCTTTCAGCGGCCCGACGGCACCTTCCGGCACGATGAATGCGAACACCGCAGACGCTTTACCGTTCGGCAGGATCCGGTTGTCGGAAATGATGTGGGTCACATCCCACACCGCGTACTCGACTTCGTTGCCGTCCTTGTCACCGAGATGGACACGGAAGTTGCGCGTGCCGGGCTCGGTGCGGCCGTTACGTACCTGTCCGAGACGGTAGACCGACTTGCCGGTGGCATCGCTTACTTCGAAGTCGATCCATACCTCGCGCCCTTCCGGAAAGCCGGTCGGCAGTTTGTGACCGGCGCCGGTGTTGTGAACCTCGACAGTGAAGTTGGCGAGTTCACCCGGGGCCAACGATTGTGGTTGCTCGACAATCTCGATCTGCGCGGCGCTCTGCAGCATGCGGCTCCCCATCTGCGCTGCCTCGTCGTCACCGAAATGCGATAGCAACGTCGCGTTGGCGCCGGCAAACCAATGCGATGCGACGTCGTCGCGTTCCGGCCCCATGATCGCTGCCTTGCCCTTGAAGCCAGCCATGTGACATGACTGGCAATCGATACCCTTCACGGCGTATTCGCTTTCCAGCCACTCGTCGTAGGTGCGTTCGATGGCAACCCCGTTGAAGGGATGTGTCACGTTATGGCAAGTGCCGCAGAAATCGCTGCGGGTATGCAGTTCGGAATAGACGGTTTCGTGATACGGCGATTCGGCATCCGATCGCGGCCCGTACTTGGTGGGCCGCCCGCCGCGCGAACGCGGCGCCAGCACGTAGGCGCCGTTGTCGATGCCGGTGCGCGCATTGATGTTGTGGCAGGCCTCGCAATCCACACCCGGCATGGGATGCGACTCAGCGGTTTCTTCAACCGACGCGCGATTGACCGCCGAGGTGATCTTGCCGGTCGTCAGCCCTACCGGCGTGTGACAACCGGTACAAAAGTTATCTACCGCGCCATCGGTCGCCTCGCTGGCTTTCTTCAGCAGCGCCCGGTAGATCGGATCGTCCCAGGACCTGGCCATGGCCGAGGTTCGCCACTGGGCGTAGATCTCCTGGTGGCAGGTGCCGCAGACCTCGGCGTCGTCGAACATGCCGCTGCTCAGTACGGCATTGTCACTGGTGTTGGCGCGGTGCGGAAAGAATGGCAGTCGCTCAGGCGTATCCAGCAATGCCTGTTTGTCAGGACCCAACCATTTGGAATTAGCGTCGGCGAATGCGACACCTTGCAGAAATACAACGAGTGCCCCTGCGAGGCACAAAGCTACCTTGCTCATTGTTCTTCATCCTTGAAGAAAACCTGTCTTGGGAAAAATAGTCCCAGCCTGTCGCTTCGTCAACCTGACTGCAGATAGAAATTTTTTGGGCGACGTCTGCCGCTATCCAATGCCACTTATATCGGCAACAGTCGTTGTTGACGTGATTCAGGCTTCAGCGAAGGCGCGGGCTGGTCTGCGATGAATCGGAATTCGCAGACCAGAGGGTCAGCATCGTCAGAAGAGAAAAGCGTGTTTCTTCGGCGCCACTTTGCCTTCACCCGAGGTTGCTCGCGGAACCTCTACGATGAACGTGGCGCCACCTTCCTCGTTGTTGGACGCGTGAATCGTTCCCTTGTGGCGGGTAACGATCTCCCGACAGATGGCCAATCCCAACCCGGTGCCACCGGCGCCGGTCTTGGTCTTGGAACTCTGCTCGAACTTGTCGAACACGCTCTCGAGTTCGTCCTCGGGTATGCCCGGTCCCTGGTCGGCGATACTGAACCGCAGCGCAGCCGTATCGGCGGCATCGTAAAACCTGATCAGGATGCGACTGTCATTCGGCGTGAACTTGATCGCGTTGGAGAGCAGGTTGAGTATCACCTGCGAGAACTGGTCCGGGTCGACTTCCGCCATGCGGTTGTCGGTCGCCGTCTGCACGTCCACCTGTATCGACTTGGAAGCAATGAGGCCGTCCAACTGGCGACGCAGGCTCTCTTCCAGCGCCACGATATCGGTCGGCTTGGGATCCGGCGGTTGGTGACCGGCTTCGAGCTTTGCCAGATCGAGCAGATCATTGACCATGCGCGACAAGCGACTGCCACTTTCCTCGATACGTTGGAAATACGAGCCGAGCTTTTCCAACGGAGCCTCGTTGAGCCTCTTGTTGCCGAAACCCGCGAACGACAGTATTGCGTGCAGCGGTGTTCGAAACTCGTGCGAGACGTTCGCAATGAACTCGCTCTTCATCCGGTTGGCACGCTCGGCCTCTTCTTTCGCCTTGAGCAGATCCAGGGTGCGCTCTTCAACCATCTCGCTCAAATGGTCGCGGTGCATCCGCAGCTCGTCTTCCATCTGGCGGCGCTCAGTGATGTCTTTCGCGGTACCGCGATAACCTTGAAACACGCCTTGGCGATCGTAAACCGGTTTGCCGCTTACACTCATCCAGACCAAGTCCGATCCGGCGTGAAAGCGGCACTCGAAATCGCGAAACGGACGTTGCGCCGCAATATCGGCGAGGTGGTCACGCCACGGTATCGCCTTGGAGTCGAGATCTTCGGGCGGCGCGAACTCTTTGGGATGGTGACCCGGGGACAAAGGTGAAGATGCCGAATTCGTCAACGACGTACCTTCGGCGGTGCCGAACAAGATGTGAGATTCGTCTGTCTGCCAGAAGAAATCGGATGACACCTGCGAGTAGTCGCGGAAGCGCTTTTCGCTTTCGATCAACGCCTGCTCGCGCTGACGCAAGGAAGTCACATCCGAACCGACAATCACGGCGCCTTCGAGCTTGCCCGCCCTGTCGTAGATCGGCGAACCGCGCAACAGGCACCGGGGGTGCGGCATGGGATGCTTTTTCGGTTGGAGGTTGACCTCCAGTTGCATGCTGTCCTCGCCCACCGTCCGACGAAACAACACCAATCCTTCAGGGTAAGAGGAACCGTTGCCGGTGACGGAAAGCTCGGCGAGTTGCTGCGGCTCGATGAGCCTGTCGGCCGACTGGCCTTCGAGATCCTGCGCCGTGTAACCCAGCGCCTTGCAGCCGGCTGCATTGACCTGCATGACCATCCCGCGCGCATCCAGCACGACAAGCAAGCCATCCATGGTATCGACCACGCGGTTGACGAACGCCGACAGGCGGCGCTGCTCATCGCTTTGTCGTTGCAAGGCATTCGACTTCTGCGACAACTCGTCGAGCACGTGCTCGACCTGGTCGGAAACATTGAGCACCTGACTTTGTAGAGCGGTATTGGCCTGACGTAGTGAGATCACTTCCTGACGCAGACGTACCAGCTCGTCATCCGGCCGTTCTTCCACAAAGCTACCCGGAGGAATAACGAAGAACTCACCGGCAATCTCGTTTACCCGGTAGTTCTCGTTGTTCTCGTCCATCGGAACCAGTTGACCATGCGCCGGGCAGACCAACTTGCCGGTCTCGTCCATTTCGCTGTTCGCGAGTGATACACCCTCATGCGGACAATTCGCGGGTACCGCAATCAGTTCGTCCTTGTGGTGCACGATGAGTACATGGCGCGACGCTGAATCTCCCGGCAGCGTGACATGCCCGCACCATCGATCGTCCCGCCCTTCGACGGCGCGCACCTGTTGTACCGGTATGAGGCGGGTCGCCGGCGTATTAGTCATTGTTCAGCCACCGCACGACCTGCTCTACGACAAGCGGCACCGCCGCTGCCACACATGGCGTCAGGCCTGGTTCAAATGCGGCCACGCGTTCCACTTCGGCACCGATCACGTCGACGTCGGGCAACGACGGCAGTGCCGAAGGCAACAGCTCGAGTACCGCACCGACACCCGCGCCGTGAACGCTCAGGCTTTGCTCGACAAGCACGTCATCTCGGTTGAGCGCGTGCACCGAGCCGGCCGGCCCATAGCCTTGCAGCGCGTCTATGACCAGCGCCCGTTCGCAATTGGCGAAGCAACTGATCGCGCTCAGCCCTGAAACATCAGCACGGAACAGCCGAACCGAATCGGGTAGCTGCCTGGCGTCGAGCGCGGCGAACACCGCCGGTCCGAATCCGTCGTCGCCATGAAGTTCATTGCCGAAGCAGATCACGTGGCTGCGCTCAAACGCCATAACGCACCTTCTTGCCAGCGCCGACAAAGTGCACCGTGCATACCAGGCAGGGATCGTGTGAACGCACCACGTGACTGATCTCGATGGGGTTGTCTATGTCGGTCAGCGGCAACCCGATAACGCTTTGTTCCCAATGTCCGTGGCGACCGGCGCTGTCTTTTGGCGAGGCATTCCAAGCGGTGGGCGTCACGATTTGATAGCGGGTAATTTCACCGTTTCGCACCTGCACCCAGTGCCCCAAGGTACCTCTTGCAGCCTGTACGAAGCCGAACCCATCACCGTCGTCCAGACTCCCATCAGCGGGCGCGAGATAGTGCGGATTGTTCAGTTCCTGGCTCAAGGCTTTCAATTGCGCACGCATCAAGTCGAGCAGCACGCTCGCCCTGCGCAGACGGGCGAACTGGCGCAGCCAAGTGTTGGCACCTTCTTTCTTCAACAGATCGACGATGAGTGCATCACCGCCGGTCAGCAATTCCGCCAAAGGCCCGGTTTCCACCACCCGGTCGTCATAGCGCGGCGCCTTGGCCCAGCTGTAACGATCCGACTCCGGCTGATAGTCCGGCACCGTCTCCCCTTCGAACGGGTGCCGCCCGTCCGGATACGGGCGATACCAGGAATGACGAACATGCTCGGTGATCAGCTCCGGGCGGAATGCCTCAATCTTGTGTGTGGCGCCGTCGTAGATGCCGCCCGCTAGCAAGGTGCGCTGTTCGCCGTAAGGCGCCTGCCATTCGACGGGGTCGTAGTGCGCGCCGGCACTGAGAAACTGATCGGTGCCTGCGCCGTAGGTGTGCAGCCCCTGATCGCGTGCAAACCGCGTAAACAGGCCGAGCGCCGTATCGCGATGAGCCGGTTCGTCGACCCACTCGAGAAACCGCTCGGCCGTGTCGAGAGACAGCCAGTTGTCCAGCGAGTCGCCGACCACCTCTTTCTCGAACCATCGGACGGCTTTGTCGACGATCTCGCGGCAATCGATGATGTCGCTGACCGTCGCCGGCCGCGTCACCCCACCCGGAATCATGTAGGTCGAATGTGGCCACTGGCCGCCGAAGATGGCAACGATCTCGACCAGGGTGCGCGACACGTCCAGTGCAGACAGAACCACACTGCCCTGCAGCGGCTTGAAGGCCTTTTCCAGTGCCGGGGCTAGCGCATGATCGGCATACCGCGGATTGAGCAGGTCCGGCGCGAAAAACAAGAACGTCTGCCGGATGTCGCTCTGTACGTTCTCCGCCATCAGGCAGAGGTTTCGAATAATGGTTGCATGCGCCGGCACCGGCACATCGTTCATCCTCTCCAAGGCGAGCGCCGTAGTGAACAAGTGGGCCGTACCGCAGATGCCGCAGACCCTGGGCGTGATCACCAAGGCATCCTTCGGTGCACGACCGATCAGCAACTGCTCAAAGCCGCGAAACAGCGTACCGATGCAGCGTGCATCGGCCACGCGGTCGCCTTCGAGGTCTACCTGAAACTCGAGGTCACCCTCGACGCGATTGAGTTCGATGTTGACGGTCTTTCTGGCCATACCCACCCGGATCAGGTGTCCATTTTCTTGTCGCGGACCCGCATAGGTGCAGCGGCCTGGGCGAGATTCTTGTAGGCCATGTAGTGGCCCCGAGAAACACCCAGTGGAAGCGTGACCGGCACTTCGCCCATCTTCTCGGTTCGGAACAAGTCACCGTTCTTCGGGAAATTCGGCGAGGTGCATCCAAAGCATGGCACACCGGCCCGCGTCTTGCTGCTGCGTTGGTTCCACAGCTCACTGTTGCAATTGGCCATCGTCGTCGGCCCCTGACAACCGAGGTTGAAGAACATGCAGGCACGGCCACCCAGTTCGGTGTCTTCCACGTCGTACTCGTGATACTCGTTGCGCGTGCAACCCTGGTGCACCATCTGGTTGAAGAAGGCCGTCGGCCGGTTATGCGCGTCGAGTTCGACCGGCAGCCCCTGCGCCAGCATCGCCAGGGTGCGGGTAATCGTCAGCGGGTGCGTCGGGCAGCCACCGAGGTTGATGACCGGCATACCCGATTTGGATCGCCACGCGGTATCGAACATGCCGCCGGCCGTGTCGCGGGTGAACTGCATGCCGGTACAGTCCGTCGGGTTTGGCGGCGCCGCCGGGATGCCACCGAAGGCCGCGCAAGAACCGACGGCGAGAACGGTCTGTGCCTGCCCGGCCAAAGCCCGCACGATGTCGATCTTCGCCCGTCCGCGAAAGCTGTCGAACATGCCGGTGCCGTAAGGGCCGGTGATGAGGCTGCCTTCGACACACAGGATGTCGAGCTCGCGTTCGCCCTTTTCGATCTGCTCGATCAACTTCGCCAGGTGGCTGGTCGGTTCGGTACTGATCGACGGGTGCCAAAGCACCTGGATATCGCCGTTCGCGACCAGCGACTCCAGCGATGGTCCGTGCGCATTGAGTAGTGACATGGTGTCCCCACTACAGGCACCTGTTTGCAGCCACAGCATAGTTGCCATCACGGCCTCCGTAGGGACACGGGATAACCCGGTTTCGCACACATTGGAACGTTAGCGGCAGCGTACGGGGCCGGCTTTAGACACGGTTCAAGCAGGCATTAGGTTCGGCCGGCAACAAGCGGCATGTGCCGGATTGTCGGGTCAGCGGAGGCGCTGCTCGACCTGCTGATGATGGGCCAGGACTACGTCTCGGCACGTCTCAATGGCTGTCGCCGATGTGTTGCTTCTTGCCGGGCATGCGCGGCGAAGCGAGCGCGCCGGCGGCTCAATCCGAGACACCGCCCTGTCGACTCACGTTCAGCCTGTCCGCCGGATGCCAGGTCACGACTTGACCGTCCATTTCCGGCTGCAGGGTGACGTGATCAATATCGAAGGTATCCGCCAGCATCCGACGCATCTGGTCGAGCACCTTGGGCCAATCGGTCATGTCGTGGATCACCAGGTGTGCCGAAAGCGCCGTTCGATTGGCCGACAGTGACCAGACGTGCAGGTCGTGCACTGAGACCACCCCGTCAATACCTGCCATGGCGTAACCGATGCGCTCCAGGTTGAGATGCAAGGGAACGCCTTCCATCAAGGCGTGCAAGGCCTCGCGCAGAATGCGCAGGGCCGAGACCAGGATAAGTACGACGATCAACAACGACAGCAGGGGGTCGATCGTCGTCCAGCCGGTGAGCATGATCACAGCGCCGGACAACAAAGCCGCCACGGAGCCCAACAGATCGCCGAGCACATGCAGCAGCGCGGCACGCACGTTCAGATCGTGCCCATGATGACCCGCCGACAACAACCAGGCGGCGCCGATGTTGATCAATAGTCCGACGAAGGCCACGCCCATCACAATGACGCCGTTGACCGCGGACGGTTGTCGAAACCGCTCGACCGCTTCGGCAACGATGAACACCACGATCGCCACCATGGCGACGGCGTTGATCAACGCTGCGAGAATCTCTGCCCTGCCGAGCCCATACGTATGACGCACCGAAGGTTTGCGTTTAGCCAGCATCGCAGCGCCCGCCGCCAGTCCCAGCGCCAGGGTATCGGTAAGCATGTGGCCTGCATCGCCGAGCAAGGCCAGCGAACCCGACCACCAACCGGCAACGGCCTCGACGACCGCAAAACTCAGGGTCAACCCCAAGGCCCAGAGCAGACGTCGAGACGAGCCGTGAGCATGATGATGCTCGTGACCATGTGAGCCGTGTGTGTGCTGGTGCATCGGCCGATCTTCTCCGCGAATAAACGGGCCGCCGGCATATCTCCGGCCGCCACAACACTCTGAACGCGTCATTCCATTGAACGCCAACCGCGTTGGGCACTGCAAGCCTTATCCTTACCCGCAGAACGAAGACCGTGCGCGACTATTGCCAGCCGACGAAGGTAGCTACTGCATCTCTGCCCTTTGTGGCACCATGGTGTGAGCCGCGAATCAACGTGGCACGAGATTCACCTGTCCACTGTCTCCGCCATGTACAAGCGTCTACTTCTGGCCGCGCTGCTTACGTTCGCTATCGCGATTGCATACGTTTACCGTGATCATTTGCATGTCGAAGGTTTGCGCACCTGGGTAGACGCCGGCGGTGCTGCGGCAATCGCGGCATTTATCGTCCTGTACACCATCGCAACCGTGCTGATGATTCCCGGTTCGGTGTTGACCTTACTCGGGGGTGCACTGTTCGGGCCCGTTTTCGGTACGCTCTACAATCTCGCCGGCGCCACGCTGGGCGCAACTTTGGCGTTCGTCGTCTCGCGCTATATCGCAGGCGACTGGATTGCCCGACGAACCGGCGGCGCATCACGACGCCTGCTCGACGGCGTGGCCAGCGAAGGTTGGCGGTTTGTGGCCTTGACCCGTTTGGTGCCTCTGATCCCGTTCAACCTGCTGAATTACCTACTGGGGCTCACCCAGATCCCGCTCCGTCAATATGTGCTCACCTCTGCGATCTGCATGGTCCCTGGTGCCGCTGCCTATACCTATCTCGGCCACCTCGGCAACGCGGCAGTAAGTGGCGACGCCGATATCGCGCAGAAGCTGCTGCTCGGCTTGGCGTTGGTCGGCGCGCTGCTGTTCGTGCCGCGCCTGGTGATCCGCCTTCGCCGGAAACCGATGATGACCGTGCAGACGCTCAACAACCGGCTGGCGGACGGCGACGAATTGCTCTTGCTGGATGTTCGCTCGGCCGACGAGTTCTGCGGTGAGCAAGGCCACGTGTTAGGGTCACGCAACATCCCCATCGACCAGCTTGAAAGCCACCTGGATGAACTCAATGGCTACTTGGAACGCCCCATCGCCATAATCTGTAAGACCGACCGTCGATCCGCCAAGGCCAGCCGGCTGTTGTTGAAAAACGGGTTCAACGATGTGCATGTCGTCGAGAACGGCATGACCGCGTGGTGTGAGGCAGGGCTGCCCGTTGAACGTTGAAACAAGGTGAGCGTGCGTCGCCGCATGCATCAAGCCATCAAAGCGCTCGCCGTCACGCCGCTATCCGGCAATCGCAACAGACTGCCGGATAGACTGTGCCGGTCTACAACGTTTCAGTGACGTTGCTCACCTCATCATTAAGCAGTTCTTTGGCGAGTTTGTGCTGACTGTCGTTGGCGGCATGCACAACGACAGTCCACTTTCCGTGCTCGGAAGCGTCGCGCACATCAGTGACGACCTTCTGATGATCGGGGCGAGCCGTGACCAGACCGCCAGCCAATAAGCCGAGCACCGTTCCGAGAATGCCAAGAGTAAAGAAGGTATACCCCGGGCTGGAAACGGCGAGGTCCACGCCGCCAAGAACCAACGCTCCGGCGATAAGAAGTCCGACGACCAGACCAACGCCACCGAGAATCACGTGGGCTCGAATTGCCGTTTCCACAATGCCGAGTGTTTCCGGCTCCAACTTTCTGCCGAGCGCAAAATCCATGGGCTGGACGACGTCAATCTGTCGTCGCGGAATATCTGCCTGGGTCACAAGTTTATGCACAGTATGGTCGGCTTCATACGGGGTGTTCAGAAACGCCGCGAGTTTGGCCGGGTACTGCTCTCCGAGTATTGCTGCGTTAGACATGGTGTCCTCCTAACCTTCTGTTATTTCGTCTCAGGCGCGCACCGACATAGCCGTTAGGTCGGCGCCGATTGCTGACCGGAAGAACGCCTCGCCAGGTGTCCATCCTTACTCAGGAACTTACGGCGGACTTCCAGCCAGGCCGCTTTGTGCGCCACATCCTGTCGTGAACGATTCGCGGGGCGTAAGCCGCCTCCCTCGACATAGCTGTCCCAGGCACCGTTGTAGGCGCGACGAAAGATCTCTTGCGCAGAAACCGGCAAGTGTGTTCGCAAAGCTTCCGGTAAGTCTTGAATCGTCTGATACGGCATCGCTGTTCTCCTGCAAGTCACTTGCGTTGATCACCATCGGCGAATTGGCGTTCATCAATCGTCCGCCCGTTTCGCTATTACAAAAGGCTTTTTGCAATCACTATGCCGATGCGGAAGAAACGGCCGCTCAGCGCCGGTCTAGAGCCTAATGTCGCGTGTGCACATTGCTGCCGGGAACGCCGTCTTGGGTTGAGATGCACCGGGCGGGTGATGGATTTCATCCGATCGATGCCGCGCCTCTACGGGCTGTCAGACACCACCTTTGCCGCCACCGGCTGCGTATACCTCGTCAAGCGAACGCTTACCAAAGACTTTGTCGCCAACATCGATGCAAAGGTATTTGCGGCCACTTTTGTCTGTGACGTTCGTGAACTTGATTTTCGGCTCGGTGAACTTGTCCGCCGAACCTACAATGAAGTGAAACCGGTTGTTCACTTCAACCTCATATTCACCGCCCAGACTTACGCCGTAGTCGCGCCAACGGGTCTTGGGATCACCACCGGGGATGTCGGGTGCAAACTCGCCCCGCTCTTCGTCGTACCAGCTCAGCACAACGGGCGACGCAACCTTGTCGGGAATGCAGCCGATGGCGTCGTCGCGGGCATCCTGCACCGTTGTCGCACTGCTGTTTTCGGCTTTGATGTATTCCATGGTTTTCTCCCTTTCATGTATCTCGATTGCAAATTCAATCGACAATGGTGGTGCAAGCGAAATGCCAGCTGTGTGCTGCTACGTGGATGGAGAAAAAGGATGTAAAGCAGGCTTTTCTCAAACCCGCCTGATCGCAGACCGAAACCGGCTATTCACACCGTGCTCGCTGGGTTCCGCGGCGAAACGTAAAGAAAGGTTGTTATCTGTTTTTGATAACAGGTACTGATAGAAACGAGTTCCGCTAACAAATAGATCCCGGATTGGCTGCGCTTATCCACCAGCACGAAAGATATCCACCATCGCTCAATCGAGAACCACATCACATAGCCTGAGAAACAATTCGAATTTCTGCCGATATGGACCATTCTGCCTATTGCGTCACAAGTCATTTCGCAACTGGGGCTGTCGAACAAAGTGGCACAGTTGGTGCGAAGCCGAGCGTACTGCCATTGGCATAAACGGCTTGGACAGCATCGTTAGAACCGACAGAGGAGATAAACCATGAAGCGTACTTTGTTAGCTACCGCAGTCAGTGTTGCGTTGAGTGTTGCCGCCATTGCACCGGCAATGGCTGCGTCCGATGAGATGACACCCGCGCCACCGATGAACGAACAGGCGGCCACCACCGGCACATCGATCAACGCCGGTGAACTGGTGGGTAAAAACATCACCAATACGCACGGTGAGGCGATCGGCGAAGTGACGTCCATCGTTCGCGACAGCACCAGCAATGATCCTTACGCCGTCGTATCGGTCGGCGGTATTCTCGGCTTCGGCGACAAAAAGGTGACCATCCCGCTGCAAGAAATGCAGATGCAGCAGGACACGCTGAGCGCGCCGTTGGCAGCCACCGAAGATGAGCTGAAGACGCGCCCCGCCTTTGACGAGGCGCGCTACACCGGTGTCGACGATGCCGAGCTGGTTCAAGTGGGCATCCAGGGAGATATGCCTGCCACCGGCACTGCGGCACCACTGGGTGGCGAGATGGCGGCCGAGCCGATAGCACCCCCGCCAGGCACCGCCGCAGAGACATCGGGCTTCGGCTCGCTTGACGCCAACCAGGATGGCTACGTCAGCAAAGACGAAGCGACCGTCGACCAAGGCATTAGCGAGAACTGGGAGCGCGTCGATACCAACGGCGACAACCGACTCGACCAATCGGAGTTCAGCGCCTTTGAGCCGACCGGCATGTCGTCGCCCAGCGATACAATGCGTCCGATGACCGAGCCCGGCGGCATGATGGAAGGCACCGGAGAGGGACTTGCTCCCGCCGCGCCGACTTCTGACCGCATGATGAAATAACGGCACGTCTGCCAGGCCACGTCGCTGTAGGCCTGCGCCCCGGCCGGGCAGCCGCGCGCTGCCCGACCGGACCAATACGTCTCCCCCAACGCTGCCGGTGCTTCAGATAGCGCCCGCAGCGCCGATACCCGTTTGCATAACGGACGCTCTCCAGGATAGGCTTTATGGCGTATGACCATGGTCATATGCAGGATCCGGGAGCGGTTCCACGGCCCAACTGAATCGGACGTCTCAGCTGGAATCAGACTATGCAACGCGTTTTTCGGACCCTGTCGCTGTGCCTGCTGACCACGATCGCAGCCAGCTTCCCTGCCCTCGCTCTCGACGATTTCGCTACCCATGTCGCCATGCAGGAACGCTCGGCCGCGACCTTTTACGTGCGCAGCCAAATCGATGGCCTGGGTGATGTCGACCTGATGGTCGATACCGGCTCGGGTTTCATGACCATCAACGAGCAGACGCTGGCGACGCTCAAGGCCAAAAATCGGGTTCAATTCGTCCGCAACATCGAAGGGATTTTGGCCGACGGCAGTACCCTGGTGGTCCCCGTCTACCTGATCGAGCGCATGAGTATCGGCAACAGTTGTTGGTTGGATAATGTCGAAGCGGCCGTGTTCCCCGGCACAGGCCGCCAGATCCTGGGGCTCAGCGCCCTGCGCAAGGCATCACCCTTTGTCTTTTCGGTCGATCCGCCCAAACTGATGTTGAGCCAGTGCGGCGAGGTTACCACCCCGCCCAGCGATATCTCGCCAATCGAAGCGGCTGCGTTCGTCAGCGAATAGCGCCCCATTCAACAAGCGGCGGATATCAGCCTATCGACGGCGACAGGCTGGGCAAGCTGGATCAAGAGGTGATCAGGCGCGCCCCGGATCGGGCTTGGAGCGTTGTTCGAGCAACCACAGCACGTCGCGCCGGCTGACGACACCCACCACCCGGCCGCTTTCCAACACCGGCAGGCGCCGAAAATGCTTGGTGGCGAAGTGTTCGGCAATCTCAATCACCGGCGTATCGGCATCGACCGTCATCACCTCGGTGCTCATATAGTCTCGGACCTTGCCGCCCGATTCGCCGTGATACCCGGCGCTGAGCGCGATCGCCATGCAGTCCTTTTCCGTGAGTATGCCGAGCAGGTTACCGATATTGTCGATCACCGGCGCACCGGAGATCCTGTTTTCAACCAACACCCGAACCGCCGCCAGAACATCATCGTCGGGTCTGAGCGAGTTGACTTTACGCGACATGCAATCGCGTGCCGTCATCGTAGGCAGCATGCCTATCCCTCCGCGAGCGCCTTTTTTCAAGGCTGATTGTTGTCCACTCATGGTTCAGACGGTGCCGTTTTTCGGCGGCGTTCACAGCTTGCGCGGCAGGTGCCGCCACAATCCGATTCCACGCCCGGGATCTGGTTCAGGCCGCCACAGCTACCGGTGATAGCCGCGCGCCCCTTGATGACACCGATCGCCATCCCCGCCACGACGAGCAGGAACACGATCATCGTGAGAAGCCATTCAATCATATCGCTACCTGATCAATAACCGCTGGCAGCACAACACATCGGCGACTCGCATCCGACGATCCCCGGTCTGCCATGGCCCAACCCACGACCGACCACCGTCGTACCTTCCCTTTTAGCGCTAACCACCGAAATCGTCCAGCAGGATGTTGTCTTTTTCGACGCCCAGGTCGCCGAGCATCGTAATCACCGCCGAGCTCATCACCGGCGGGCCACACATGTAGTACTCGCAATCCTCCGGTGCCGGATGCTCCTTGAGATGGTTTTCCTTCAGTACATTGTGAATAAAGCCCGTATAGCCTTCCCAATTGTCGTCGGGCAACGGGTCGGACAGGGCCACATGCCATTCGAAGTTAGCGCACTCGGCGGCCAGCTTGTCGAAGTCCTCCTGATAGAAGATCTCGCGCTTGCTGCGCGCACCGTACCAATAGGTGATCTTGCGCTGACTGGCCAGGCGCTTGAGCTGGTCGAAGATGTGCGAGCGCATCGGCGCCATGCCGGCACCACCACCGACGAACACCATCTCCGCCTGCGTGTCCTTGGCAAAGAACTCGCCGAACGGCCCTGAGATGGTCACCTTGTCGCCCGGCTTCAGGTTGAAGATGTACGACGACATGATGCCCGGCGGCGCATCCGGTTGGTCGGGTGGCGGCGTGGCGATGCGCACGTTGAGCATGATGATGCCCTTCTCGTCCGGGTAGTTCGCCATCGAGTAGGCACGCAGCGTCTCTTCCTCACACACCGATTCGAATCGCCACAGGTCGAAACGATCCCAATCGTCGCGGAAGCGCTCGGGGATATCGAAATCCTTGTAGCTGACGCGATGCGGTGGGCATTCGATCTGAATAAAACCGCCGGCGCGGAACTGCACGTCTTCGCCCTCGGGCAGCTCGAGCACCAGTTCCTTGATGAAGGTCGACACACTGTCGTTGGAACGCACGGTGCATTGCCATTTCTTGACGCCGAACACCTCGCGCGGCACCTCGACCTTCATCGGCTGCTTGACGCCGACCTGGCAGGCCAAGCGATAGCCGGCCTCGGCATCGCGCCGATTGATGTGCGAGGCCTCGGTCGGCAACAACTCGCCGCCGCCTTCGAGTACCTTCACCCGGCACTGGCCGCAGGTACCGCCACCGCCGCAGGCCGACGAGATGTACAGATGGTCGGTGGCCAGCGCGCCGAGCAGCTTCGGCCCGACCGGAGAGGCGATGTCGCGCTCGCCGTTGACGTTGATCGTAACGTTGCCGCTCGGCACCAGCTTGCTGCGCGCGAACAGGATCAACGCAACCAGTGACAACACAACCAGCGTGAAGGCGACAACGCCAAGACTGATCTCAAACATAGCGCCCCCTTACAGCTGTACGCCGGAAAACGACATGAAGGCCAACGCCATCAAGCCGGCCGAGATGAAGGTGATACCGAGGCCCTGCAGACCGGCCGGCACATCGGAGTATTTGAGCTTTTCGCGAATACCGGCCAGCGCGACGATCGCCAGCGCCCAGCCCAGCCCGCTGCCGAAGCCGTACACCACGCTCTCGCCGAAGTCATAACTGCGCTCGACCATGAACAATGAGCCACCCAGGATGGCGCAGTTCACGGTGATCAGCGGCAGGAAGATACCGAGCGAGTGATACAGCGCCGGGAAATAGCGATCGAGCACCATCTCGAGGATCTGCACCATCGCCGCGATAATGCCGATGTAGACGATCAGGCCGAGAAACGACAGATCGACCTCTTCGAGGCCGAGCCACGCCAAGGCACCCTCTTTGAGCAACAATGTGTTGACGACGTTGTTGGCCGGCACCGTGATGGTCTGCACCAGCATCACCGCAATACCCAGGCCGATCGCCGTCTTGACCTGTTTCGATACGGCCAGGAAGGTGCACATGCCGAGGAAGAACGACAACGCGAGGTTCTCGACGAACACCGCACGGAAGAACAGACTCAGATAGTGTTCCATCAGCCGTGCTCCGTCTGTCCATCGGCGATGCGGAAGTCCGGCGCCTCTTTCTGCTTCGGCCGCCACACGCGGATGCCCCAGATCATCAGGCCGATGATGAAGAACGCGCCGGGCGCCAGCAGCATCAGACCGTTGGGCTTGTACCAGCCACCGTTGCTGACCAGCGGCAGGATCTCGTAGCCAAGCAGGGTGCCGGCACCGAACAACTCGCGCACGGCGGCAACGCTGATCAGGATCGCGCTGTAACCGGCGCCATGACCGAGTGCGTCGAGCAGGCTTGGCCACGGCGGGTTCTGCGTGGCGAATGCCTCGGCGCGGCCGAGCACGATACAGTTGGTGATGATCAGGCCGACGAATACCGACAGCTGTTTGCTCAGCTCATAGGCATAGGCCTTGAGTATCTGATCGACCACGATGACCAGCGAGGCGATGATCGTCATCTGGATGATGATGCGGATGCTGCTGGGCATGTGGTTGCGGATCAGGCTGATGATCACGTTCGATCCCATCAGCACCACGGTCAGGCCGATCGACATGATGATCGCCGGCGCCAACTGCGTGGTGACCGCCAGCGCCGAACAGATGCCGAGTATCTGCAGCGTGATCGGGTTGTTGTCGACGATCGGCGTAACAACGAGTTTTTTGAACTGTGATGCCATCGATCAGTCCTCCGTGCCTTTGCGCACCCGGTCGAGGTATGGGCCATAGCCCATGTCACCCATCCAGAAACGCACGAGATTGGTCACACCGTTGCTGGTCAGGGTCGCACCCGACAGGCTGTCGACCTGGTATTCGATGTTGGCCGAACTCGGGTTGACGCCACCCTTGACCAGTTCGAAGCGCGGTTTGCCGCTTTCGTCGGCGACCTGCTTGCCGGTCCAGGTGGCCTGCCACTTGGGATTGGCCACCTCGCCGCCCAGGCCGGCGGTTTCCTGCTGGTCGTAGAAGCTCACGTCGCGCACCGTGCGACCGTCCGGCTCAAGTGCGAGCAGGCCATACATCGTCGACCACAAACCGTAGCCATAGATCGGCAGGATCATGCCATCGAGCTTGTCGCCGTCGCGCAGCAGGTAGACCGGCATGATCTTCGAACGTGTGCGGATGCGAGCGAGGTCCTGCTCGCCGGTCAGGCTCAACGCCAGTTCCGGATCATTGGCTGCCTTGCGCATGTCGAAGTCACCGAACGCGATCTCGTCCGTATAGCTACCGGATTCGAGATCGACCAGGCGTGCATCCAGCTTGGCAAACTTGGCCTCGATGTCGTCACCCGCCTGAAACAGCCCGGCGACCTTGAGGATCTCGCGCTTGAGCGACAGCGATTCGTTGCGCTCCTGCATCGGGCGCAGGCCGACAGCTGCAGCGCTGACGATCAAGGAGCAGACCAGGCACATCACGACCGCAACGGCGACGACCTTGCGCGGGTCGGAATTGGGCAGTGCAAACACGGCAAACGGACCGCCGGCCGCGTTGTTGGTGTCGGAATCAGACATTGCGCTGCGCCCTCCTGCGAATGTTCGATTGCACGACAAACCAATCGATAACCGGGGCGAACAGGTTGCCGAACAGCACTGCCAGCATCATGCCCTCCGGGAACGCCGGATTGATCACGCGGATCATCACGACCATCAGGCCGATCAACGCGCCGTAGATCCATTTTCCGGTATTGGTCATCGCCGCCGACACCGGGTCGGTCGCCATGTACACCAGCGCGAACATGTAACCGCCGAGCACCAAGTGCCAGTACCAGGGCATGGCGAACAGCGGATTGGTATCGCTGCCGATCAGGTTGAACAACCAGGTCATGCCGACCATGCCGACTAGCACGCCGGCCATGATCCGCCACGAGGCGATCTTGGTGTACAACAGCATCGCCGCACCGAACAGACAGGCCAGCGCCGAGGTCTCGCCGATCGAACCGGGGATAAAACCGAAGAACGCCTGACTCCATTCAAAACCGGCCGCCTGCACTGCATCGATGCCGCCTTCGGCAGCCAGCGTCAGCGGGGTTGCACCGGTGTAGCCGTCGACCGCCGTCCACACCGCGTTGCCGGAGATCTCCGCCGGATAGGCGAAGAACAGAAAGGCGCGGCCGGTCAGTGCCGGGTTGAGGAAGTTCTTGCCGGTGCCACCGAATACCTCTTTGCCGATCACCACGCCGAACGAGATACCGAGTGCGACCTGCCACAAGGGGATGGTCGGCGGCAAAGTCAGCGAAAACAGTATCGAGGTCACGAAGAAACCTTCGTTGACCTCGTGACCGCGCACGATGGCGAAGATCACTTCCCAGATACCGCCGACGATAAAGGTGACCAAGTAGATCGGTAGCCAGTACGACGCGCCGAGCAGCAGGTTGTCCCACCAACTATCCGGGTTGTTGCCGGCGCCGAACAACGCCAGCAGGCTGCCGCGGAAGCCCTCGATCTGCTCGATGCCCATCGTCGCCATCGCCGAGTTGGCCTGGAAACCGACGTTGAACATACCGATGAAAGCGCACGGCATCACGGCGATCCACACCGCGATCATCACGCGCTTCAGGTCGATCGCGTCGCGCACATGCGGTGCGGTACGGGTAACGGCCGAAGGCGAATACAGGAAGGTATCCACCATTTCATACAGCGCGCCAAACTTTTCGAGTTTGCCGCCACGCAGAAAATGGCGTTCGTTGCGGTCAAGAAACTTGCGTAGACCTTTCATTGGTTTTCCTTCCAGATCTCATGCAGATTGCGCTGCAGGATCGGTCCGAAATCGTGTTTGCCGGTATCGACGAAACTGCACAGCGCCAGATCTTCTTCATCCAGTTCGAGGCAACCGAGCGCTTCGGCGGTCTCGGTATCGTCGACCACCAGGGCGCGCAGCAGCTGGGTCGGCAGGATGTCGAGCGGCATCACGTTTTCGTAAAGGCCCAACGGCACCATCGCGCGCGGGCTGCCGTTCTGCGAGGTATGCAGCGGAAAGCCGACACGTTTGACCAGGCTCGACAGGAAGGCGCGAGTCGCTGAGAACTTGTTCTTGCCGGGCGACACCCAGCCAAGAAACTCGCGCTGCCTGCCCTCTTCGATGACCGTGATCTGGTTGTGGAATCGCCCGAGAAACGCGGTATTGCCCACGGCATGCTTGCCGTTGAGGATCGAACCGGAGATCACGCGCAGCTCGGGTTTGGTATCGATGTTGCCGAGCACCACATCATTGGTGCTCACGCCCATCACGGTGCGAACCAGGCGTGGCTCGTGCACACCGGTACCGGCCAGGGAGACGACGCGCTCGGGATTCAACCGGCCCGTGGTGAACAGGCGACCGACGGCAATCACGTCCTGGTAGCCGATGTGCCACACCAGCCGGTTGATGTTGACCGGGTGCAGAAAGTGAATGTGCGTACCGACCAGGCCCGCCGGATGCGGGCCGGCAAACTCCGCGACCTCGACGCGTTCGAGCGCCGGCACATCGATCTGTGCACCGGCGGCGCGGCACACATAGGTCTTGCCCTCGGTCAGCTTGCGCAACACCCGCAGGCCGTTGGCGAAGGCATCACCGGCCGCTGCGATGACGACCGCAGGATCGGGAGCCAGCGGATTGGTATCGATCGCCGTAACGAACAGCGCCTCGGGTTTCTGGTCGGGCAGCGCGACCATCGTGAACGGCCGGGTGCGCAGTCCGAGCCACAGTCCCGAGGCCAGCAGGTTGGCGTGCACCTGCTCGACGCTCAGGTCATCCAAGGCAGACGCATCGTACTGCTCGAAGGTTTCTTCTTCGTCGCCCTCCACCCTGATCACGATCGTCTCGATGACGCGCTTGTGACCGCGGTGGATAGCCTCGACGACACCGGCTGCCGGTGCGGTACCGACGACCTCCGGATAGGCCTTGCCGCGGTACAACACCTGGCCGCGTTTAACCCGGTCACCGACGGCGACTTCCAGGCTTGGCAGCTTCTTGACGCCCACATAGTCGTAGCCGAGCAAAGCCACCCGGCTCGGCGCAGGCGCGTCTTCAATTGTCTGGCGAGGTTCACCGGACAAAGGGATCTGCAGGCCTTTTTTCAGCGTAATCAGCATGATGGATTGATGCAGTGCAAAAACAGATGCAATCCTATCGTCATGCCCAAGCCAATTAAAAGGCGTCATAGGCATGCCTTATTCCTAATTCGATTAAGGCTAGACTATTGGTGGAATTCGAGTGTGACGCGCTTGAGTGCGAAAGTTTTTTGGGGTTTAGGCGCGCGCAACAGCGGCCGGAGTTCGCAGGTTGTCGGCAATTGCGTCGCGCAATCAGTGACATACCGGAGGGGCAATCGCTCTACCGCGGAACTCTCCTCGCCTGCCGCCTACGCTGGCGCCGCTGCGACAGAACCATTGTCCGCCGAATGTCATTACGACATAACGGCATGATTTCCGTGTACAGAGCGTGTGTTAGATCGCGACGGCGACGACGACCGACGCGAACGCCGGTCTGAAGCGCAAGACAGCAGATTCCCAAGACGAGCGCCGTCGACAAAAACGCCGGCGCGACCTCATTAGACGGAGGCGCGCCGGTACTCTCTGGAACGTTACGCATGCCGTCAGATGACGGTACCGAAACCCTCGTCTTCGTTATGCGTGAGCGAAGGCAGTCCCGCCAGCTGGTGGATCAAGGTCAGTACGCCGAGTTCATCGGCACTCTCCGCCTGATCGAACAACTGGTAAAGATACTTGCTGCCGCCGCGATCGCTATATTCGTCGATCAGGTAACGCATATGCGGAGACGCGGCGCGACAATCCTGCTGCTGACAATCCTGGCGGTAGTGGTCGACCAACGTGTTGATCACCGCGAGATGTTCGTCGTTCACGGCAAGACCGAGTTCGCCGGCGTTTTCCTGAACGCGATAAGCGATATCGGCATAGCTCAACTCATTGACGGCACTGAAAAGTGGACGTTCGCCGTCCAGCGTTTGGCTTTGCATCGGTGTTCCTCCTGGATGTAATGCGTCAGGCACTCAGCCGGCAACGATGCCGACTGAGCACTTCGGACCTGTAGGGTTTGGGTGCGATGTGCACCTGGGTTTGGCCTGGCCAGTCGGCTCGCTATCAGCGGCGACGGGTCAGGATAGAGAACAGCACGCCTGCGCCGAATGCCATGGCCAGCGAGGCCAGAGGGCGTTCGCGCACATAATCCGTCGTGGCGACTTTTGCATCCTCGCCCATGAATCGCGCGCGATCGCGCATTTCACCCGAGCGTCGGCGCACGTCTTCGGCTGTGGCGCGCAAATGCTCCTCCGCTTTGGAGGCCTGCGCCCCGACACGGTCGACGGCGTCGTGTGCAGCCGATGTCGCGCGCTCCGAGTAATTGCGCTTGCTCTTTATATCGTTGATGTCGTTGATTTCGTTTGGCTCGTTCATGGCCCACTCCTATACGTCTGCGTGACATTGATACTCATCACTGAAGGAGCAATCGCTATGCCAGGCCAGGCAACGCACAACGAGACGTACAACAGGCGCTTTCTCGGCAATCGAACGGAACCAGATCGCAATGCAACGGTGTATTTGCACCGCCCTTGCCGCATATCCGCAACCGTTCTCTCAGTTCAGCGCAGCGATCAACGCAGCAAGCAACGTAATAAACAACCATACGATCAGCACCAGCATGGCAACGATTGCCAACACGGTGATCACCAGCACCGTCGTGCTGCGTCGATTGGTCGGCACCGGCTGCTCGAAGTAATCGAGCATTAATTGCACATTGCGTTGGTTGGCCTTGAAAGCGAAGTCGAACAGATCGCCGAACACCGGTATCACCCCGACCAGGCTCTCCAGCACAATGTTGAGTGCCATGCGCAAAGAGACCGCCCAGGGTACGCCGAGCCGCACCGCCTGCAGGAGGATGTAACTGGATGCGGCCCCAGCCAACAGATCCCCCACCCCCGGTATCAGACCGACCAGGCCGTCCAAGCCGATCCGCCAGCGCGTACCGGGCACACGAATCGAGCTGTCGAGCAACCATGCAAGACGTTCGAGTTTCTTGATCTCTGTGGCGCTCATATCAGCTCCGCATGTGAGGGGGTCTTTACTATTGGCAACCGATCGCTTGAACACGATCGCCGCTCTCTACGTCGTCGGCAACGCCGATGAAGGTCGACTGCAATGACAAGAGACTTCGTAGATAACGCATCGGCCGCGTGCGGGCGCAATGCTCGGAGAACGGACTGAAGCTGGCCAAGCCATCGTGATGGCCGGAAACGGAACGCGGAAGATCGTCGTGACGACGAACTGCCGCGGCAATATAGACACAACGAAAAGAATCACCTGTCGCGGCAGCGTTCGACTGCCGACATCCACGGCGCCGCGCGCACCCAGTCTGCCGCACATACTCTGCGGGAATGGTCCGCAAACTTCACGCTGAATAATGGTCAGGCGATGCCGCGCAAAGCGGAAGCTTCAACGCGCGGTTATGCAGGCTCACCCAAGTAAGCCGACGCAAGCTCGTCTGCCTCGTCGGCTGTGACGCCATAGACCTCGATCAGGCACTCAGCCAACTCGTGACATTCGGCGGCCGTCGCCGCCGCATGCGGCTCGACCACTTGCAGCAGATAGGGGGCGTGCAATTCGACCTGGGTACGGGGGATAACAAGATGCGGTGCTGTGCTCATTCGTTCTCTCCAAGACCTCAACGGGCTCTCTAGGTAGGGACCGGCCAGACGGCCCCACCCTTTCAGTCACTCGTGTAACCGGCGGTACTGCAGTGTGCTTACCGCTCGGGAATATCGACAGTCGATACAGGATCAAGCAGCTCCCTCACGACTCGTGTCTCGCCATTTGGCGGCCAATACCCACGGAGAGAGCAATTGGTGTGCCTAAAAGCTGAAAAGCCGGGCCATCGACGCAGAACACACGCTGTGAGGGCGATTGGTGGAAGGATGGGCAGACGGGCCGCCTATGCAGATCAACCAACAAGGCGCAAATAGACCCTCAATTGCCGAACAACTGTTTGTCTGTAGCCAACATAATCAGGACAAGAGGACCTGGCGACGCTACTCGCGACCGAGAGGTAGAGGATCAGCTACGCCGGCGCGCGCCGGCCTAGTCGAGATCGGAGATCGCAAAATGGTGGCTGTTGATATCGAACCCTTCACGCAGGTAAAAACGATGCGCGCCGAATCGCTGTACGCCCGAATCGAGATGGATTTGCCCGCACCCCTGCTCTGCCGCATAGCGTTTGAACCAATCGATCAGCAGACCTCCGGCGCCGCTCGAGCGATGCGCCTCGGCAGTCACCAGATCGTCGATATAGATATGCTTTCCCCATGCCAATTTGTGGCCGATAACAAAGCCCGCTACGCAGATCACGGCATCGCCCAGCTCGACGAAAGCAAGCTGATAACCGAAGGCCTGCTGCTTTTCGATCTGCGCCACGAGGTCTTCATGCGAATAGGCTGAGCGTAGTTCGCGCATCACCGGGCTGATGCGGTCGATGTCCCGCTCGGTTTGGGCCAGTTTGACTTTCATTGCGGGGCTCTCCGGGAATCGAGTGCGAGGTCGCCCGCGTTTGCAGAACCAGTCTGCTAGGCCGGCGCCTCGACAAAGTCGCACAACTGCAGCAGGTTGGCAAAGCTCGCCACGGCATCAGCATGCTCTGCCCTGCCTACGAGAACGCAATCGATCCCCGCGGCCTTCGCGCCCCCCAGGTCGCGACGCGCCGAATCGCCGACCACCAACGCCTGATCGGGCTGCGTGCCGAGTTCGCGCAAGAGGTGTAGAAAGGGCTGCGGTGAAGGTTTGACCACGCCGTGATCCGAAGAGAAAGAACACGCCGCGAACAGATCGACGACCCCGGCACGCTCGAACTCGCGCAGCCACAGAGGTTTGGGCGCCCAGATATCGACGATGGCCGCCAATGTGAAGCGTCGAGCCAGACTGTGCAGCGCCTGCGCATAGGCAGCCGGAATATAACCCAGCTCGTGAAAGGCAAATGTGTTGACGATTCGGTGCACCTCGTCGGCAACGAGCTGCTGCCCGAACAGATCGCGAATCGCGGTCTCGACCGACGGAAAGCAGTGGCGGTACTGCTCGTCTGGATACCGCACGTCCAGGTAGGCATAGATCGCCCGTATTGCCGCGTTCACCTGGCGCGCAGGGAGTTCGCCACCCAGCGCCGCATAATGCGCGGCATAGTCTTCGTCAGGACCGAAGCGATCCTCGCCGAACATAAAGGTGCCGTTCATATCGAGCAGCAATACCTTCTTTTCTTCGATCAGCGCCCGCGTGTTGGCACGAGCCGAGATCACATCGGTATCACCCTGATCGGATACCGCAACCGACGCTACACCAGACATCACTACCTCATCAGACTACGGATAACACGCCCCCGCGCCACTGCTGAGAACAACGAAGCCGGAGATGACAATGACAGTGTAGGCAGTCGGCACGATAGATAATTCACCTTGCGTCACAGCTTTGGTGCGGTTGGGTGCGCGTTTCGACGATGCAAGAGAGGCCACGGCCAGCCCGTGCCTTTACGGCGCTGTCGTTGGCGAGCCCGCGTCAGTTCTTGTCCCACATCACGTTGACCTCGTCGCGCGCCGCCGACTTCAACAACTCGATCAATGGCAAGGCACGGTGGCGCAGCGTGACCGCGGCCTCACCGTCGTCTTCGTCGTCTTCGTGCTTGGATGGCGCCGGCTCATCGGGATTGGCCTCGACAGCCGCCTGCAGGCGCTGCAGCGCAGCCGGCACGTCTTCAGCGAGCAACGCACTTGGAATCGTGCCGCTGTGCCCCATCAGCTTCAGCAGATGCGCGGCGACATCGCCGAACATGGTGATGTCTGCATAAGCGGGGGTCGAAAATGTCACCAACATGGATTCAATACCTCGAATGTTGAGAAGCTGCTTGAAGCGGCCTCGC
>MWSE01000023.1_pt1 | contig 61842 bp, 68 predicted proteins | sample 1021931 | NCBI WGS metagenome assembly MWSE01 (sample SAMN06338154, study PRJNA374545) | mollusc metagenome | biome: marine bay; material: sediment; isolation source: gill 28 cm from animal B | host: Kuphus polythalamius | place: Philippines: Mindanao | collected 2011-09-12 | reverse complement strand
TTCAGGGCCAGGTTTTCGATGTTCAGTGCGGTCATGGTCTCTCTCCAAAAATGTGTTCTTCAGTAGTTCGGGTAATCAAGCTTCGCGTCGTTGCGCTTGTAGGAGATATAGCGAGCGGCGTGCCAGGTCTGGCGAAAACTGATCGAGAAACTTGTAACATGCTGTTTCAAAATGAAAATTAAATTTTCTCATCAGGTGAGGGCGGGGAGACGCGCATCGCAGGATGCAATGTATGTCTGATCTGAGAAAACGATTTTGAATGGAATGTTGGGTAGATCCGCTCGGATTCGGCAGTCACGCAGCGCTGGCTCGGGCGATGTCGAATCACCCCGCATACACCGGCTTGAAAGAGGTCGCGCGACGATGCTTTTCAACGATTGGACTCGGTCAGGGTCTGGTCGAACGCGTAGGGCTGGCGGTGTGAATCACGGGCATTCCGCGCGACCAACAAAAAACGGGACCCGAAGGTCCCGTTTTTTGATTACCGACCGGCACCGAGGTGCCGGTGGTGGAGTTCTTACTGGTAGAACTCGTTGAAGTGGTTCAGTTTACAACAGCGCTCATAGCGGCTTTGTCGAGATCAGCGTTCAGGGCCAGGTTTTCGATGTTCAGTGCGGTCATGGTCTCTCTCCAAAAATGTGTTCTTTCAATGGTTTCGGGTTATCAAGCTTCGCGTCGTTGCGCTTGCAGGAGATATAGCGAACGGCGTGCCAAGTCGACCGCCTGCACCTGGAATTGGCAAATAAAATACTGAAAAATAAAGATAAAAATTTACTTCGCGGAATCGCACTACAAGCCAGAGTGTTGTGCGGCGCCTGATGGAAGTGCTGTCTGACAAGACGAAATTCGAATGCTTGTCTGCATTGCAGAAACAAACCGCTGGATATAGGGATTCCGGATTGTTGGCCGTCGACCGCGTTCATGCTTCTGCAACGAAGCCTTCACGCCCGCGCCGCAAATCGGAAATAGATTCTCGTTAGCGTGCATGCCGATTTCGCCGACATCCGGCGACTCGCAACAATAACCGGGGATCTCAAAGAAATGCGTTTGAAACTTACCCTATTGGCGGTGTCCGCATCGCTGTGCGCCAGTGCGCTGGCATTTGACCGCGACTGGAAGCCGAGCAAGCACACCAAGCCGCACCATGCTCCGCGGCACGCTGATAGCGTTCAGCTCGGTCCGCGTCCGTTCTTTCTGGTCGACAACATGGACGATTCGCAACTGAAGGATGCGCTCGAGCAGTGCAAGGACGGACCTTTCTACAAGACCGATTTTTCGATCGGGCACCGCGGCGCGGCGCTGCAGTTCCCCGAGCACACCAAAGAGTCTTACATTGCCGGCGCGCGCATGGGTGCAGGTATCGTCGAGTGCGATGTCACCTTCACCAAGGACCGCGAGTTGGTGTGCCGCCATTCGCAGTGCGATCTGCATACCACGACCAACATCCTGCTGACCCCGCTGGCCGAAAAATGCTCCGTGCCTTTTTCCCCTTACGGCACCGAGGTCGACGAAAATGGCGAACCACTGCCTGCCAGCGCCATGTGCTGCACCAGCGATATCACGCTCGACGAGTTCAAGTCCCTGAAGGGAAAGATGGACGCTTCGAACCCGCTGGCGACAACGGTTGAAGAGTATGTCGGCGGCACCGCCGATTGGCGCACCGACCTGTATGCCGGAACCGACAGGCTCAACAGTCTCGGGACGCTGATGTCGCACAAGGAAAGCATCGAGTTGTTCAAGGAACTGGACGTGAAGATGACGCCTGAGCTCAAGACACCGAGTGTAGAGATGCCCTACGACGGCGATTACACACAACAAGAATACGCGCAGCAGATGATCGATGAATACAAAGAGGCCGGTGTGTCGCCGCGCGATGTGTATGCGCAGTCGTTCAATCTCGAAGACGTGGTGTACTGGATTCAGAACGAGCCGCGCTTCGGCAAACAGGCCGTTTACCTAGACGACTCTTACGAGACGATGGAGGCAGAGGCGTTCGAAGAGTTGATGGGTAGCCGCCGCGCGTTGCGAAGCTACATACAGGAGATCAGCAATTCGGGTGTGCGCATCATCGCGCCGCCGATGTGGATGCTGCTGACGACGACCGGCGATGGTGAGATCGTTCCGTCGCTGTATGCGCGCATGGCCAAGCGTACCGGCTTGAAGATCATCACCTGGACGCTGGAGCGTTCGAACCTGACCGATGGTGGCGGAGACTGGTACCACCAGACGACGGTCGGTGCAGTGGAGAAACCGGGCGACAAGTTCAAGGCGCTCGATGCGCTGGCGAAGAAGGTCGGCGTCATCGGTGTGTTCAGTGATTGGCCGGCCACGGTCACCTATTACGCCAGCTGCAAAGGGTTGCGTTGATCGGCCGGGTCGCTATCGGCCCTGAATGAAAAACGCCGGCTGTGAGCCGGCGTTCTTTTGAGTGTTGCGCGATCAGATGGGTAGCGTGTTTGTGTCGTCGTAGGCCGGTGGCTGCAATTCGACGATCGATGCGGCTATATCGAAGCCGTCGCTCCGTTCGGTGCACCTCACCACTTCGATCTCGGCCTCGAGCGGTGGGGTGATCGGGCGCATTGGTCTGACGCCGATCTGCAGGCGATCGCCGCGGTCGAGTTCGCGCGGGCTGATGAAACGCATGCCGCTGGCGCTCAGGTCCAGCAATTGCCCATAGTCTGCTTCGTCCTTTCCGGTCGTCAGCATCGATATCGGGCAGTTCATCGGCATACGGATGAAGTTCCGTTTTTCCGAATAATCGATCATTCGTCCCACTCCTCACAAGATATTGGGATTACGCGTTATTCGACCACCACTGCTTGGGGAGACTAGACGAAGACGCCACGCCTCGTAAGGAATTAAAGTAATGCATCGGCCTTATTGTGGCGTGTTGTCGAAGACATGGGATTATGTTGGCGACATCGCGATTGCCGGTGGCGAGCCCTTGGGCTGCTTTGCCGGTGCAATGCCTTGCTTTTGACTGCTCGGCTAGGTGACTGTGCAAACCGTCGGTCCGGCCCAGTCAGCGCCAGCCGATTTGCCCGGGGCGGCTGCCGAACGCGGTCGGCCAGCGTATTGGGCACTTGTGCGCATCGCGATGGTCTCAACTAATCAAAACGCAATAATGATTGCGCCTGGCCACAGGTGCCCAACCGATATGCTGAACAAACTCAAAAGCTTTTTCACGACCGAGCCCGAAGCATCGCAAGATAGCGATGCTGCGTTACACCTTGCGGCCGCGGTACTGCTGATCGAGGTCGCCAAATCCGACCATTCGCTGGATAAACTCGAGCTCGACCAACTCAGGGCTGTGCTGCAGAACGAATGGGGTCTGAGCGATGTCGACCTTGCAGACCTGGTCGACGTGGCGCGCGACAAGGCCGAACAGCACACCTCGCTGCACCAGCAGATCGACCTGATCAACGGCAATTTCGATATGCCGCGCAAGCTCGCTTTGATGGAAGGGCTGTGGGGTGTTGCCTACGCCGATGGCCAGATTCACCACTACGAAGAACTGCTGATACGCCGCCTGGCCGACCTGATGTATGTGTCGCACTCCGATTTCATCCGCACCAAGCACCTGGCGCTCGACGCGCGCGGCACGGATTGACCACGTCGCGCGGTACTACTCAACGATCAGGGTGATCAGCGACTTGGGGCCATGGATGCCGTAGGCCAGTGTCTGTTCGATGTCTGCGGTTTTCGACGGGCCGGAGATCAACAGCGCATTGGTCGGCATGCCGCCGGCAGCCCACTGTTCAACCGCGAGCATCTCCGCGAAGTTCTCGTACAGGCGGGTGGCGTCGAGTACGGCTATGTGCACCGGCGGTACCAGCGACATCAGGCGCGGCTCATTGCGGTCGGGCCACAACACCAAGGAGCCGCTCTCGGCCAGGCCGGCGCGACAGCCGGTCACGGCAACGTCGACCGCGCGAAACAACGTCGGTTTCCATTCCTCGACCGGTTGGGTATAGCGACGGATGTCGACACTGTCGGAGGCATCGGCAACGAACTGGTCGGCGATCGGTCCGTGACCTACCAGGGCCTGCTTGAGGCCGCGTTCTTCACACAGCTTCGCCGCCGTTCTCGCCCAGTCGGCGGGCGTGGTCCGATACACGTCGCCGCGCACGGCGCGCATACGCTCGGTGAACGATGCGACGCGCTGTTCACTATCCCAGCCAAGCGGTTTGCGGTAGGGCGAGGGTAGCGGCTGGTTCGTCGGCCGGTTGTCACGCAGCCGTCTGAGGATGGCGTCGCGGGTCTTACTCACTGCGAAACCCCTTTTGCCGGGCGAGTTCGTTCAGCGTGCGCTTTGCTGGTTTGGGTGCGCTGCGGTAGCGGGTCCAACCGCCCAGTTTCTTCGGCGTCAACCAGCGTAGGCGCGTCGCGGCGAGCGCGAACAAGCGGTACACAAAGGCATTGGCGTATACCAAACGCCACAGCTTCCAGCTGGTTGCCTCTGTCTTGTTGCGCAGTGCGCCGCGACCGATCAAGGGGCTGGCCTCGCGCCCCGCATTGACTGCCTCGGCGCGCAGGCGGTTGATCAGTTTCGGCAGCGGGATCTCGACCGGACAGACCTGGCCGCAGGCACCGCACAGGGTGCATGCAGAGGTCAGGCTGCCGACCTGGTCGATGCCGAGCCGCTGCGGTTCGAGCGCGATCCCGATCGGGCCGGGATAGACGGTGCCGTAGGCGTGGCCGCCCAGCTGAACATACACCGGGCAGTAGTTGATACAGGTGCCGCAGCGGATGCAGCGCAGCGTATCGAGCAGTTGCTCATCGACCTTGATGCGGGTGCGGCCGTTGTCGAGCAACACCAGGTGCACTGCCTGCGGCCCGTCCAGTTCGCCGGCCTGGCGTGGCCGGCTGATCATATTGAAGTAGGTGGTGATCGGCTGGCCGGTAGCCGATTTGGTGAGGATCTCGAGCAGCGGCGGCACATCGGAGAGTTTTTCGACGACCTTTTCGATGCCGGTGATCGCGATATGCACGCGCGGCGCGGTCGTGCTCAGCCGCCCGTTACCCTCGTTTTCGACCAGGCACAGCGTGCCGGTCTCGGCCACCGCGAAATTCACGCCGGATATGCCGGCATCAGCGTGGGCAAACTTGTCGCGCAGTATCTGGCGCGCGGTTTCGGTCAGCTGGTTGATGTCTTCGGTGTACGGCAGGTCGGGGTAGAAGCGGTGAAACAGCTGTGCCACTTCCTGGCGGTTTTTGTGGATCGCCGGCGCGACGATGTGCGACGGCGGTTCCTCGGCCAGTTGGATGATGAACTCGCCGAGGTCTGATTCGACCACCTCGATGCCGCGCTGTTCGAGATAGCCGTTCAGGCCGGTCTCTTCAGACACCATGGACTTGCCTTTCACCACCGTTTTGGCGGCGGCGTCGTCGAGGATGTCGGCAATGATCTGGTTTGCCTGCTCCGGATTCTCCGCCCAATGCACCTGGATACCGTTCTCGGTCAGCTTGGCTTCGAGCTGTTCGAGCAGCTCGGGTTGCTTGACCAGTGCATTGGCCCGCACTGCGCGTGCCTGCTCGCGCAACGCCTGCAGTTGGGCATCGTCGGGAAACTGCTGTTCGCGTTTCGCCTGGATGCCCGACAGCGCCGAGCGGAAGTTGCGCCGCATCTGGTCGTTGTGCAGCGCTTCGTCGATGCGCTCGTGGAACGCCTCCGTCTGATTCATGAGGTGCGTTCCCAGAGAAACTCGGCGATGTGTTGCGCTTTGGTGTCGTCGCCCTGGTGATCGAGGGCGCCGCCGATGTTCATCAGGCAGCCGACGTCCTGGCTTACGACGATATCGGCACCGGTGGCTTTCAGGGCGGCCGTTTTGTCTTTGACCATCGCGCCGGACACGTCGGCCTGCTTGACCGCAAAGGTGCCGCCGAAACCGCAGCATTCCGCCTTACGTTCCTGCTCGACCACGTCGACTGCGCTGAGTTGTCCGACCAAACGCTCGATACGATCGGCGACACCCATCTCGCGGCGCGCCGAGCAGGAGGTGTGGATGGCTACCTTGGTCGGCCGGCCCAGGTCGGTCAGCTCGATGCCGACGATATCGACCAGGTATTCGGTGAGTTCGTAGGTGTTGCGCGCGATGCGCAACGCCTGCTGCTCGTCGGGTTCCCCGGCGAACAGCTCCGGCCAGTGATGTTTGATCATGCCGGCACACGAGCCGGAAGGGACCACGACCGGGTAATCGTTGGGGAAACAGCGAAGCTGCGCGCGGGCAACCGACAGAGCCTCCTGGCGGTAACCACTGTTGAATGCCGGTTGTCCGCAACAGGTCTGGGCCTCCGGCAGGACCACGTCGACCCCGGCGCGGCGCAGCAACTGCATGCCGGCCAGGCCGGCGTTCGGATACAACAGATCGATCAGGCAGGTGGCGAAGAAGTAGATGCGTTGCGGTGCCGCCTCGGGCGGTTTTTCGTTATTCGAACTCATGCCTTGTTGTGATTGTGTGCTCAGTTTGTGCGCGTGTGTGAAACGTTTCGCCGTCCCTCCGGTCTCCAGGCATCGTAACCGACAAGATGCATGTGGCGGCAAGCTTCGCTGCCGACGTATCGGGCGGTCGAGATTGCGCCCGACCTGCTGCCAGCATAGCGGTGATGGACGCCGGTTGCCCGACAAGCTGTTCAAGGCAACGCGAAGTCCTTGAAAAGCGCGCTGCGAGACATGATGTGTTTTGTAGGGGCAGTGAAACAGGCCGAGCGATGCGACGAGAGGAATGGTTTGTCGGTCTCGGGAGATGATCTGGCTCAACTTCTGACGGGGTGAAAACGTTTAGTTCGCACGCCGGTCTACAGAAGTGGAACCGACGGTCGATCAGAAGATCACACGCCTTACGATGTAGTACTCCGGCATGTGCAAATGCACATTGCGGTTGCCAGTGTGAAGCGACACCGAATTGTCGAACCATATTGGTGCGCCTGCCTGAAAGCTGGTCTATGGTTGTGCCTATGTGCTGAATATTCAGCACCTTAGATCGTGTTTAACTTTTTTTGCTCTAAGGAGAGCTTGCATGTCTTTTGAAAACGATGGCATTCCTGCCAGCTGGGATGAAATCAAAGCAGCATCCCGCAGGATCGATCGCCGCCATCATCGCGAGGAAGAGTTCGAGAAGCGCATGGTGCGCGAGTATCTGGCGCATGAAGATTGCGAAGATGCGCGCGTGAAGGAGCATCTCGCGATTCCGGGTTACAACTGAGTAACAGCCGTCGCCGCGTCGCGACGTCGACGACGGTCATAAATGTTTGATGCCGATCCGATACCGGCGAGTTGTTCGCCAACCGTGATTTCTGCCTTGCCTGATGGCAACGGCCTGATGCACACTGAGCCCATGAATAAAGGTTTCGCCATGTCTGTTTGCCTCTATATCCGCCGTGTAGCGCACGGTTGGAAAGGAGGCGGCGTGCCTTTATAAACAGATTATTCATCTGTTTCTGAAAAGGCCGCAGCCCAAAAAGCTGCGGCCTTTTTGTTTTTACGCAAGGAGGAAAACGTGTCTGTCCCGGCAGCTTATGCAGGATTGATCCTGATCTGGGCAACGACCCCATTGGGAATCAAGTGGAGCGGTGAAGGTGTGGGCTTTCTGTTCGGTGTGGCCGGGCGGATGGTGATCAGTCTGGTCATCTGTCTGCTGTTGGTCGCGCTGTTCAGCCGCCGTATGCGTTGGCACCGCGCCGCGTTCATGACCTACCTGGTCGCCGGGCTGGGGATGTGGGCGGCGATGACGGGCGTCTACTGGGGGGCGCAGCAGATCCCTTCCGGCCTGGTCTCCGTGTTGTTCGGGTTGACCCCGGTCGTCACCGGCTGGATGGCGGCCGTGTGGTTGCACGAACCGGTGTTCACGCCGTTTCGCGTGTTGGGAATGCTGCTTGGCTTGACCGGCCTGGTGGTGATCTTTGGCCAGGCACCGGCGTTCGGCCAGTCGGCCTTGTGGGGCATGCTCGCGATCCTGGGTTCGGTCGCCGCGCACTCGCTGAGCATGGTGTTGGTCAAGCGGCTCGGCGAGCGTACCCCGCCGCTGGAGACGACCACCGGTGCGCTGATCGTTGCGGTGCCGCTCTACCTGCTCACCTGGTGGGCCGGCGACGGCCAGTGGCCGGACGATGTCTCGCAACGCACGCTGAGCTCGATCCTCTACTTGGCGGTGTTCGGTTCGGTGCTCAGTTTCACCCTGTACTTCTACGTACTGCGCCATAGCCTCGCCAGCCGCGTGGCCTTGGTCACGCTGGTCACCCCGGTTATTGCGCTGGTGATCGGCCAATGGCTGAACGGTGAAGCGGTGACTGCGCGTGAATGGATGGGCGCCTTGGTGATCATGGCCGGCCTTGCCAGCTATCAGTGGGGAGATGGATGGCGTCGAGGCAGGTCGGCCGCGACCAACTGAGCGCGGTATCAGGCGCTCGCCTGGGTGCCGGTGGGTTCCATCGGCACCTTGGCGACGACATAGCAGTGACCGCCGCGGCTCTTGGCCTGGTACATGGCCGTGTCTGCATGCTTGAGCAGTTCGTCGAGCGTCATTGCGTGCGTCGGTGCGAGCGCGATGCCGATGCTCACGCTGGGTTCGTAGTCGATGCCATCGAACGACATCGGCGCGGTGACGGCATCCAGGATGCGTTTCGCCAGCGGTTCGACCTCCGATTCGGTGGCGATACGGTAGAGCACGATGAACTCGTCGCCGCCGATACGTGCGGCACCCATCTGGGTGTGGGCGATCATTTCGGTCAGCCGTGAATTCTCGTCGATACGTCGCGACAGGGTCACCAGCGCCTCGTCTCCGGCGGCGTGTCCGAGCGAGTCGTTGATCCACTTGAAGTTGTCCATGTCGATCAACATCAGGGCGATCACATCGCCGCCTCGCAGGCGTTGCAGCAGTTCGGTGGCCGACTCCTCGAAGCTCCGCCGGTTGGACAGGCCGGTTAGCGGGTCTTCGTAGGCCAGCCGCTGCAGTTCCGCGTTCATGCTGCTCACCTCGTGCAGCAGGCGTTCGTTTTCGATATCGCGCTGGATGCTGCGCTTGAGGTTCTCGTTATAGCGGTTGGCCATGACCGCCACCAAGGCGATGTAGCCGATCGAAATCAGCACGAACTCGATATTGACCTCGGGGCTGAACCACCACGACCAGGCCAGCATCCCGGCAAAGATCGGTACCGAGAACGCATAGAACACCGGCCGGTACATCGCATTGGACGACAGGCTGGCGACCGGCATGGCAAGCAGTGTGATCAGGATCAACAGGCGGGTCGCGATCGGGTGATCTGGGTGATCCAGCAGGATGATGGATGCCCAGGCCAGCCCCGCCAACAGCGAGGTAAGGGCATATTGCCGACCGACGCATTCAGGGCTGCTCGAATTCTGCTTTTTTCTCAGCAGCCGGATATAGCCGATACGCCCGAAGGTGAGGGCGGTCATGGCGACGATCCACAGCAGCACGTAGTCCGATTGAATCGTGCGGTAAACCGCTAGGGCCACCGCGTACGAAACCACGAGCCCGGCAACCAGCGTCGACTGGACGCTCGCCAACATCTGGCGCACCAGCCGTTGCTGCACCATCTGCTCGATCGTTGCTGTCTGGGCGTGTTCGTCGTGCGGATCGCAACTCGCCAGCAACTTGGTTCGTTTTCGGTTCCCGGTTGGCATGTGCCGGTGGATCTCTCGTTTCTCGGGCCCGTTGGTGGGCGTTACCTCAAATGCCAGACAGCCGAACCCGTGGCCGGTACCAACCGGTTGCCGGAGTCCTCCCAACGTTAGCGGCCGTAGGGCGTTTTACTGATATTTGGGAATTCAAAGACTATCGGCCGATCGGCAGCGCCGGTTCGCTCCTGCTCATGGGGTGCCCGGCGTGGGGTGGTGCGTGGATACGGGCTGTCACTCAGTGAAAGCAGCTGCGCCATTCGGCACACATCATCACGCCGGAAACGCCCCGGTACAAAACCCACGGCTTCAGTATAGGCCCGTCGGAAATTGCCGGCCGAAACCTGGGTTAATCGGCTTACGGTGTATTGCTTGGTGCGGGGGGGCGGCAGCCGAACGGCCACGAACGGACGGGTTTGCCGAGGGGCTGAGCGCGGCGTTTTCAGCGAGGTAAAACCGCCCGCCGTTCCAGTGTCACGGTGCGGATCGCCCAGGCGAACTGCAGCCTGGGCGAAGGCCGCCATTTGAGGGCAGCTCAGGCGTTCGGATCAGACGAGCGCGACAGGAAGAACCAGAGGAAGAACCCGCCCATGACGAGGATGAAGGCGATAACGCCGAAAGACAGAATGCCGACCCAGTCGGAAAACAATTCTGAGAACAGTTCCATGACAGCCTCCGCACACGGTTGAGGATGGCGATCATGCTAGGCCCAGTTCGGCCGCGGCGATCTGACAATCGTCAATCGCGCGCGTTTTGCCTGCCCGGGTTCGTTATCACAGGTTAACGTTGCGGCATGCGCTGACGCATCTGCTGTTGCATCTCCTGCATGCGTTGTTTCATTTCGCTGTTGAACGCCGCGACTTCACTGCTATCCAGGTTGCCGTCGCCATTCTTGTCCATGTGGTCGAACTGCGCTTCGGTCGGCTTCATGAATTCCTGCTTGCTGACTTCACCGTTGCCGTCGGCGTCGAACTGTTTGAAGAACATCTCTTCCAGGTTCGGCATCTGCGGGGGCTGTTGGGCGAAGGCGGGGGCGCTGAGCAGCGCGGCGACGATTAAGGCTTTTTTCACCAGGTGGAGTCTCCATTGATTCAGGTCGGATCGGGCTGCGCCGATCCGGCGAGCGGGTATCAGGATTCGAGCGCGAGGGTGTGTACGAAGTGCTGATGCGCTTCGTGCAAAGCGTCCATCAGGCGGTTTTTCTGCTCGTCGCTCAGCTTCGGTTCGATTTTACCCAACGATCGCGCGTAGCTCTCCAACAATGTTGCGACGCCCTTTTCGACGCTGTCGCTGGTGAGCGTATCCGGCAGCTTCATCACAACCGGCGCGCCGCTCGCATCGAGCAGCACAACCTCAGCGGATCGTGGGATGAGTTTATTGACCGCAGAGCCTTCGGCGCTGGCCTGCAGTGGGCCGGTTTTGGTGTAGACGGTGCCACCAAACTCGAAACGGGCGCCGGGGCGAACCTGGGAAAACTTCACGCGCTTGCTACCTGCCTGATCATATCGGCGGAAGTTTACCCCCGCAGCCGCGTCAGCGATCAACCCGCGTTCGCAAGATTGGCGAAATTTCCGGCAATGTCAGTCGTTTCGATCGCCTGTCCGAGCTGTCGACTGATCTGCGTGGTAGACAACAGGCCGCGGATCGTCTGTCGATTATCGGCATTCCGGTCGACCACCAGGGCATGCTGTCGTCCCATGCGTTTCATGGTCGCGACGATGTCGCCGACGCGTGCCGTGGCGACGTCGCCCATCTCGAGCACTTCGACCTTGTGTTGCGGGGTCATGATGTCGCGCACGATCAGGTCTTTGCGTGCGCTGTTCGAGTCGTTGATGTAACGCAGGATCTTTTCGCCGCTGAGATCTTTCGATGTGACGATGCCAATCACCTGATTGAGCTGATTGGTAACGAACAGCAGACGCACCCCGCTGGCGATCATGCGTTCCTCGGCTTCGTCGACCGAGGCGTTGGCCGGCACGGTCTCAGCCGCGACCTTGGCCAGATCGGTCATCACATCCATTGCAGGGCTGTCGAGTGTGACGTGGTCGGGCAGGGTCTGGCGTGGGCGTTGATACTTGGCGCCACTGTCGAGTGTGCCTGCGGTAAGGGTGCGGAATTGACTCATCGGCGGTCTCCGGAGAATGTACATTTCCGGCGGGGCAGGAATCACGGCATCTGTCTCGTCGTTATCACTTCAAAGGTAGGTCGGGAACACGATTTTGCAATGTGGCCGAGGTAAGCAGACGTGAGGTTGGACCGTTTCGTCAGTCAGTCCGCGGGGATATCGCGCAGCCAGGCGCGGTTGCTGATCCGGCGCGGGGAAATCAGCGTTGGCGGCGAGGTCGCCAAGGATGCCGCGCGCCCGGTCGGTGAAGCCGAAACAGTTACCCGCGGCGATCTTTGCCTCGAACTACCGCGTCCCGTCTACCTGATGTTGAACAAGCCTTGCGGATTGCTCAGCGCCACCGAGGATCGCGAGCAGGCAACCGTGTTGTCGCTGCTGCCGCCGGAACTCGCCGCGCGCGTTCACCTGGTCGGTCGCCTCGACAAGGACACCAGCGGCCTGTTGCTGCTGACGGATGACGGCGCTTGGTCGCACCGCATTGCGTCACCGAAACACGCGATCGACAAGACCTACGTGGCCGAACTGGCCGAGCCGTTGGTCGAGGATGCCGAGCAGCGCCTGGCGGCGGGCCTGCTGCTGCGCAACGAGGCCCAGCCAACCAAGCCGGCCATTCTTGAACGCTTGTGTGCCACGCAGGTGAAGATCACGATTTCCGAAGGTCGGTATCACCAAGTCCGTCGCATGTTTGCCGCACTCGGCAACCGGGTTTTGAGCCTGCATCGTGAGCGCATTGGCCGCCTTCATCTCGATGCCGGGTTGCAGACCGGGCAATGGCGTGAACTCACTCGCGAAGAACGCGATTGTTTGGCTTAGATGTGAATGAATGGACTAAACTGCTAGCGAGCCGCTAAACGGTCAAATAAGCAACCAACAACGACCGGGTATGGACGCTGCATGGGAAAGCATCGCGTGAAGACTCCGTTTGCTGAAAGGCAGTACATTCGTCATCCGTCGAGGATGCCGATTCGATTCGATATCCAGGGTGACATGCCGCGGCGCGAGGAATACCTGCGCAACGTCAGCGAAGGCGGTCTGTGTTTCGCCTCGCAGATCGAACTGGATGCCGGCGTATTGATCCGGGTAACGATCCCGGTGCTCGGGCAGCAATTCGAGGTAGAAGGCAGCGTCGCCTGGTGTCGTCCGGCTCCGGCGGGCAGCGGCTTCGAGATTGGCGTGCGCTTCACCACCTCACAGGATCGCTTCAGCGTGCGCATGGTGGAGCAGTTGTGCTACATCGAAGACTATCGCCAGCAGGTTCAGCAGGATGAGGGGCGTTACCTCACCAGCGAAGAGGCCGCGCGCGAATGGATCGAGCGCTTCGCCGACAAGTTTCCCGGCCTGCACTGACGCTGCGTTCGCAGCGCCCGTTTCTGATTCAGTGGTATTTCTCGGTGCTGATGTGTCCCGGCTGTTTGCGCCGGTGACGTCTGAGTCCGCGTGATTCGAGGATCTCGACCGCGTCGCTGATCATGCCCGAATGGCCACACAACATCACGTGGCTGCGTTCTGCCTGCAATTGCAGCCCCAGGCGTTGTTCCAGCGCACCATTGGCGAGGGTTTCCGGAATTCGACAGTTGAATGCTCCTTCCACTGATTCGGCGGTTACGAACGGCACGAAGTGGAACTTGTCCGGGTGCTCGCGAGTAAAGCGTTCAATCAGGTCGAGATAGCCGAGGTTCTTGGTTTGGCGTACACCATAGGCCAGCACGACCTTGTCGAAACGCTCCCAGGGTTCGGCCGTCTGCAGCATCGACAGGAATGGCCCCACGCCCGTGCCGGTAGCCAGCAACCAGAGGTCTTTGCTTTCGTCGGGAACCTCTGAAAGCGTCAACAGGCCGTTCGCCGCGTCGGTCAGCCAGATTGTGTCCCCGGTATCCAATGCCGCCAAGCGGTTGCTCAAAGGCCCTTCGGGAATGGTGTTGAAAAATATCTCGAGCAGCGGCTCTTGCGGCGGGTTGACCAACGAATAGGGCCGCCCGACACGCTCGTCGCCGATATCCAGGCCGATGCGCACGAACTGGCCGGCGGTGAATGTCGGTGCCTCGGCGTCGATAGCGAGCGAATAGTGGGTGTCGTTCCACCGGGTTTTACGGGCAATTCGCCCCTCGATCCATCGGGTCATGTAATTCCGCCTCGTTGGTCTTAAAATGCGCGCTCCCTACTGCAAGCTAGTGGCCTGCGGCGCGAAAGCAACCCGGGCCCTCGCCGGGTATTGGGGAATCGCCAGACTGGCGGGCGGTAGGATACGGATGAGGTGTGAGCGGTGAGCGAAAAGACGAGAGGGTTGTTTGTGCTGGTCGCTGCGGTCGCCCTCAGCGCGGCGGCTTACTTCGGCGCCCGCTATTGGCAGTCCTCGCAATCCGATTACACGCGCGTCGAGGCGCAGCATCTGTGCGACCTGCGAGCGGGCCCGTGTCGCGAGCCGGTGCCGGGCGGCGGCGTCGTTTTCGCGATCGCGCCGGAGAGCATTCCATTGATGAAGCCGCTGCGCCTGATCGTCAGTGCGCAGGGTCTTGAGCCCACCGCGGTTGTGGTGGAGATTCGCGGGCTGAACATGGAGATGGGATTGAACCGTACCGTCCTGAACAAATCGGCGGATGGCATGTGGGAGGGCGAAACCATCCTTCCGGTGTGCAGTCAAAAGCGGATGGAATGGGAGGCAGCAGTACTTTTGGAAGCTAATCAGCGACTTGAAGTGCCTTTTGCGTTCCACACCGTGCGCCCCTAAAGCCCTATTGGGAGCGTGGTTAGTTTGCCTAATTAAGTGCATTCTGATATAAACGCGTGCCGAATTAAGCAGGCTCGGCTCACCCGAATTACGGGCTTTCACGACAAAAAAGACTGGACAGGCCAGGAGATGAAAGAGATGAAGAAGTGCGTTATCGCCGCCGTAGCCTTGATGTTGGCGGGATCGATGGGCACCGCTGTCGCTGCAGGCGACGTCGCTGCCGGTAAAGCGAAATTCGCCGTGTGCGCAGGTTGTCATGGTCCAACCGGCGCTGGCAACGAGGCACTGAAGTACCCGAAACTTGCGGGCCGGGATGCCGCGTTCGTCAAAGAGCAGTTGCTTGCCTTCAAATCGGGCAAACGCGACAACGCGACCATGAAAGCGATGACCGCCGGTTTGAACGACGCGGACATCGACAACCTCGCCGCCTACGTCGCGACGTTGAAATAAGGTTGCACCAAGGGTTTCGGGACAGGACTGCAGTGTGGGTCCGGTCCCGAGGCTGAAACATATATACACAACCCTAGTCGGATGACAGATATGAAAAAGTTGTTGTTGATGGTCTCTCTCGCCAGCGTCGCTGCGCTGGGTACTGCGCACGCTGCCGGCGATGCCGAAGCGGGCAAAACGAAATCAGCCACGTGTATGGCGTGTCACGGAACCGACGGCAACAGTGCTGCTCCGAACTTTCCGAAGATTGCCGGTCAGCATCCCGACTACATCGTCAAACAACTTAAAGAGTTCAAGAGTGGTGAGCGTAAAGACGCGACCATGAACGGCATGGCCGCCGCGCTGAGCGATCAGGACATGGAAGACCTCGCTGCCTTCTACTCCAAACAGAAAGCGACCGAAGGTCAGGCTGCCGAAGACAAGGTGGCTGCGGGTGAGACCGTCTACCGTGCCGGCAACAGCGCCAGCGGCGTTTCGGCCTGTGCCGCGTGCCACGGCCCGACCGGCGCCGGCAATCCGATGGCGAAGTTCCCCAGCCTCAGCGGTCAGCATGCCGACTACACCATGAAGCAGCTCAAGGACTTCCGCGCCGGTGCGCGTGCCAACGATGCAGGCTCCATGATGCGCAACATCGCGGCCAAGATGACCGACGCCGAGATCGAAGCAGTCGCCCAGTACGTTCAGGGACTGCATTGATCGACAGCGACGCTTGACGTCGAAAAAGGCGGCTTCGGCCGCCTTTTTTTGTGCCCCTGTGCCGGCAAAATCAGTTGTACGTCGCTGTTGTCGTGAGACGCGTCCGTGATCCTTGCGTCGCGCTTGGCTCAAGTTTGCTTTTGCGGTTGCGACGGGTCGTCTTTACGGGCAAAAATGCCCCATCGAACAAAAAGTTGTCGCTGAACTCAGGGCGCTCGCACCGGTCTGATAGGCGGTGAATGAAAACCGGAGTCGAAACTGTGAAAAAACTGCTAGCGGCCTTGTTGAGCGGCCTTGTGATACTCGCGACGGTACCGTCGATCGCCAAGTCGTTCGAAGAGGGTCTGCAATACGTACCGATCCAACCTCAACCTGCCGTTGGTACAGGCAACGAAGTCGAGGTGGTTGAGTTCTTCTGGTACGGCTGTCCGCACTGCCGCGACTTCGAGCCTACCGTCTCGCAGTGGGCGCAATCATTGCCCGAAAACGTCAAGTTTTCACAGGTGCCGGTGATGTTCGGTGGTGCGGCCGACCTGCATGCTCAGATGTACTATTCGCTGGAGAGCATGGGTGAACTGCAGCGGCTGCACGAGAAACTGTTCCACGCGATGCATGTGCAGAAGCTCAAGCTGCGCTCGCTGGCGGAAGTCGAGGCGTTTCTGCAAGAAAACGGCGTGGACATCGAACAGTTCTCGCGCACCATGAATTCGTTTGCGGTGGCGGCCAAGGTCAATCGTGCACGCGCCTTGATGCGTCGCTACGGTATACGCGGTGTTCCTGCGCTGGTCGTCGATGGCCGCTATCGTAGTGGAAAGGGATTCGCCAGCTACCAGGAAATGACTGAAGTTGCGGATCACATGGTCGATAAGGTTCTTGCACAACGCCAGGAGCAGGCAAAATAACGATGTTGGGTCTGGGAGCCGCCATGAATGCGCCGTATCAGGACGAAGCCGTTGAGCCCACGGCGGCCGACGGGCGCAGTCTTCGCCTGCTGAGTTACAACATCCAGGCCGGCATCGATACCCGCCATTACCGCGAATACGTCACCAAGGGTTGGAAGCATCTGCTGCCCAACCGCGAACGCCTGCGCAACCTGAACCTGATCGCCGAGATGCTGCGTGGTTACGACCTGGTCGGCCTGCAGGAAGTCGATTCGGGTAGCCTGCGCAGCGGTTTCGTCGACATGACCGAATACCTGGCTCACCGCAGCGGTTATCAGCACTGGTATCGCCAGGTCAATCGCAACATGGGTCTGCTGGCCCAACACAGCAATGGCTTTCTCAGCCGCATCCGCCCGACGCGTGTAAGCAATCACCGTCTGCCGCCGGGCAATGGCCGCGGCGCGATGCTGCTCGAATTCGGCGAAGGTCCGGATGCATTGGTCGTATGCAGTATGCACCTGGCGTTGAGCCGGCGCGTGCGCGCACGCCAACTCGATTTCATCAATGAACTGGTCGGTGAGCATCGCCACATCGTCGTGATGGGCGATCTGAATGCCGGCTGTGAAAGCACCGAGGTGCGTTCGTTCATCGACAAGGCAGGGCTTACCGAACCCGCCTGCGACCAGGCTACGTTCCCCAGCTGGCGACCGGTGCGTCGTATCGACCACATCCTGGTATCGCAGACCCTCGAGGTGCGTAACACGCGCGTCGTTGACTATGCGCTGTCCGATCACCTGCCGATCTGCGTCGAACTGCTGTTGCCGGAGGGGCTCCGTCTGGCTGCGTGAGCACCGGCGGTTACGTCATGGCCGACGACTGGCGCGAACGTTACCTCCAACTAGCCGATCGTCACGAGCGTGAAGCCGCCCAGTTCGAAGAGGCGGGCAAAGATTTCACGCGGCTGATCACCCGTCTGTGTGTTGCGGTATCCGGTCTGGATGCCGGGCTCGACCCCCATCTTGAACGCCTGCGCAATGTCGCCCGCACCGGCAAGACCGATGCCCTGTTGCGGCAGGCCGGCGATCTCGCTGACGACTTGATGCGCGCGTCGGAAGACCGGGTGCAGCCTAACCTGCTGCAGCAGCTTCTGCAGCGGGCCAAGCTGGCGCAGCGTGAACAAGACGAAGTGATGAAGCTGTGGGCCAAGGCGCAGACCAATCCGGCGAAGGTCGATAACAAGACGCTCGACCGCTTGACCGAACTGCTCGGCAAGGCGCTCGATGCATCCGCTGCGCCCGCTGCTGCCGAAACAAAAAGCGGCGGCCTGCTGTCCCGTTTGGTCGGCAAGTCGCCTTCCGATATCGGAACTCCGCCGAATCAGGCCTTGCTCGAGCTGTTGCAGAGCATCGAGTGGCCGAATCACCTGGCCGAAGAGGTCGAAGAATTCCGCAGTGCCCTGTCCGGCGAGGCCAAGCGCGATGCCTGGGTCGACGTGGTGCGCAAGATCAGCGACCTGGTATTGCGTGCCATGGAACAGGCGCACGTCAACGCGCAAACCGCAGAAACCTTCCTCAACGAACTGAGTGAGCGCCTGCTGGCCTTCGATCAGCATATGCTCGACGAAGGCGGTCGGCGTGAAGAATCGCGCGAGAGTGGAAAGCGGCTCGGCGAACAGATGAACAGCGAGGTCGTTTCACTGTCGGCCAGTGTGCGCGACAGCGTCGATCTTGCCCAGCTGCAGGCCAGTGTGCTCGGCAGCCTCGACCGGATGCATGCCCACGTGCGTGCCCACCTCGATGACGAGAATGCACGTCGCGAGAAGGCCGAAACCGAGGCCGGCGAGTTGCGCCAGCAGTTGAATCAGCTCGAGCGCGATACCTTCGATCTGCGCCGCGAGGTGGCGCAGACCTACCAGGAGGCGATGTGCGACGCGCTCACCGGGCTGCCCAACCGGCGTGCCTATGACGAACGCATTGCGCAAGAGTTTGCCCGCTGGAAACGCTTTGGCGAGCCGCTGGCGTTGCTGGTTTGGGACGTCGACGATTTCAAGAAGCTCAACGACACCTTCGGCCACAAGGCCGGTGACCGTGCATTGGCGATGGTTGCCAAGACCTTGACCACGCGGCTGCGTGAAACCGACTTTCTCGCCCGCTACGGGGGTGAGGAGTTTGTGTTGGTGTTCATCGGCGCATCACCGAAGGATGCGCTGAAAGTCGCCGATGTGATGCGTCAGGCAATCGAGAATATCGGTCTGCATTCGCATGGGAAACCGGTCAAGCTCACTGTGTCGGGTGGCATGTCGGCATTCGCCGAAGGCGACGATCCGGAGAAGGTCTTCGAACGCGCCGACAAGGCGTTGTACGACGCCAAGCATCAGGGCAAGAATCGCGTCGTTGCCAACTGAGCACGCGGCGTTGCGCGGTCAATCGGTGTCGAGATACGCCGCCCAGGCATAGCGCCACGGCATCTTGCTTTCCTGTTCGAGCGTTTGCAGGAACACATCACTGGGCGTGGCTTCGCCGGGAAACACGTTGCGCAGTTCTATCAGGTAGCGACCGCTCAGGGCATGTTCGCGCCAATCGATCGTATGCACGCTGTTTACCGTGCCGCAGTGCTCGCATCGCACCTGCTGACCGTTGCGCAGCCATTGCTGCAAGTGTTCGCGCCAGTCGTCGAATCGTTTGCGACAATGCGGACAGCGCGGCTTGACCGTATTCGGCCCCGTTACCAATTTCGGTTGCGCAAACGGACCATGTAGCGCGACGTGGCAGAAACGGCGACTGCCGCCTTCCGGTGGCTCCATGACCAGGTGCGGCGAACAGCCGGCAAACACCACGTGCCGGCTGAAGTTGTCGCCTGCGCGGTAGAGATCGTCGCCCAGTGGGTCACCGATGATCTTCAGCTCGCGCAACACCTGCGACACTGCATGGCCAGACGCATCGGCGAACGGATCCTGCGGGGCGAGAAAGAGACTGGTCAGGTCGGCCATGGCGCGCATGGTGCCGTAGGGGCGTGAGACTGGCAAGGCAGGGCGCCGCGTGTTGACACACCCGCAGTGCGGGCGGGATGGTATGCCCGACAGGCACGGCGAAGTGATGGACCGGATACGCTGCGCGACCAGCAGCTTGGTAGGTTCGGCGAGACTGAATGCACGGCAAGACCAGCTGCATATGTTGAGGAAACGATGTTCAAGACCATCCTGATCAAACTGGTCAGAGGGTATCAGCTGTTGATCAGCCCGGTACTCGGCAACAACTGCCGTTATATGCCGAGCTGCTCCGCCTACACCATCGAGGCGATGGAAAAATGGGGTCCGCTGCGCGGGCTGTGGATGGGGATTCGGCGTGTCGGTCGTTGCCATCCCTTCCATGAAGGCGGTTACGACCCTGTGCCGGATCCTCCCGAACATGAACACAAACACTGAGCAGGAAAGCACGCCGCCATTCGCATCGCTGAATGCGCTGCAGTCGGCGTTCGAGCAACGGTTGCAGGCGATGCTCGACATCGATCAGTTGGGCGTGTTCATTCTGGTGCTGGCCAATGCGAGCTTCGAGTCTGCAATGTTCGAGCGTATGCACCGCGCGCTGGCCACAGCATTCGCCGTATGGAAGCAACGCCTGGATAAGGGCGACCCCTTGGTGACAGAGGCCGCGCCGGACGATCGAAGGGTGTTCGAGCAGCTATGCCGCTACGGCTTCGACAACCTCACGCCGACGCGTTGGCGAAGCGTGGGGCCGTGGTTGTTGCAGTTCAATCCGATGCGGGCATTCCGGCCACCACGGATGAGCGGCAGCACGGTCGACAGCCTGCGCCGGCCATTCGAACGCGACGCGTTTCATTTCAACAAACCGTTTTTGCGTAAGGAGATCTTCTGGGAGGGCGAGCTGTCGGGCGTGCCGTGGCGCCTGTTGTTCAACAAGTTTCCGTTTGCGCCGCTGCATGGTCTGTTGGTGCCGCAGCCGTCCGCGGAACATCCGCAGTTTCTGACCCGCGCGATTCACGACAAGGTATGGCAGGCCACCGCCGGTCTCGGGAGCGGTCTGCCGGGCGTGAGGGTCGCCTACAACGCCTACGGTGCGTTTGCGTCGGTCAACCATCTGCATTTTCAGTTCTACGTCACGGCCGAGAACACGGTTTATCCAATCGAGGGCAGCCAATGGCTGCATAACGGCGGTGACGAGGCATACCCGCTCAGGGTCAGACGTTTCGACGATGCGTCACTCGCCTGGCGTTCCATCCAGGAGCTTCACGATCGGGGGAGTACCTATAACCTGATCTATCGCCCGGGCGATATGTATCTGATAGCGCGCGCGTTGCAGGGTAGTTATCGCCAAAGCGAGTGGACCAGCGGATTCGCGTGGTCGGAGACTGCGGGTGCAGTGACGGTGTTCGACGAAGCCGATTTCGGACGCCTGGCAGCCGGCGACATCGACGCCGAGCTGCGGGCGCTGGCGATCACACCTTGATGTTGATGTTCTGACCCACCGGGTTGGATGGGTCAGGCCCAGCCTGCGCTGCTGCTGAAATCAACTGGCTTGCCTGCGACGCCTGGATATCGAGCGTCTTCCGCATGACCGAGATCGCCACGGCATCACCCGTCTGGGTGGCACCGTTGTTGATTTGCTGCAGCAGGCTGCTAGGAATGCTGGAGATGTTCATATCCTGGATAACGACGCGTTCTCAGGGTTCTTGAACAACCTGAGAACGCGTTTCCCCGGGGGACAGTGCCGCCGACGTACCGGCCGTGACCGCATTCTGGGCCTGCTCAGCCGTTGGCTTGCTGCAGCGCCTGAATACGGGCCTCGAGCGGCGGGTGGCTGGCGAACAGCTCCTTGAGGCCGGCGCCGGTGATGCCGAAAGCGGCCATCTCGTCCGGCAGCGGCTGGGCGCCGCTGGCCTGTTGCAGGCGGCGCAAAGCCGAGATCATCTTGTGTCGTCCGGCAAGATTGGCACCGCCGGCGTCGGCACGGTACTCGCGCCAGCGCGAGAACCACATGACGATCATCGACGCGAGAATGCCCAGCACGAACTGCGCGATCAGCGAGGTGATCCAGAACGCCGGGCCATGACCGCGTTCGACCTTGAACACCACCCTGTCGACGACGTGACCGATCACCCGCGAGAAGAACACCACGAAGGTGTTGACCACGCCCTGGATCAGCGTGAGCGTGACCATGTCGCCGTTCGCCACGTGGCTGATCTCGTGGGCCAATACCGCCTCGACCTCATCGCGGTTCATGCTCTGCAACAGACCGGTACTGACCGCCACCAGCGAGTCGTTCTTGTTCCAGCCGGTGGCGAAGGCGTTCGGCGACCCCTGGAAGATGCCGACCTCCGGCATCTTGATGCCGGCGGCGTCGGCCTGTTGTTTGACGGTTTGCAGAAGCCACTGTTCATCGCGGTTCTGTGGCTCTTCGATCATGTGCACGCCCATGGTCTTCTTGGCCATGAACTTGGACAGAAACAGCGAGATGAACGAGCCGGAGAATCCGATGATGGCCGAATAGATCAGCAGCGCATTCATGTCCAGGTCAACACGGTTTTCTGCCAGCAGGTCGTCGATCCCCAGTACGCGAAACGTAATGCTGATCAGCGCAATGATGGCGACGTTGGTGCCGAGAAAAAGCAGAAGACGCATCATCGGGGCGTTCTCCAAACAAAAAGATTGTCGGAGATATGGGGCCCGGTGGGGCCGAAGTCAAGACTCGGCGGTCTGCTCGCTGGGTTTGACCAGTACCGGGATGTGGGCGATGTACAGTGCGACCCCGGCGATACATACGCCGCCGATCAGTGCCGCCCATGAAAACGGGCCGTAGATGAAGGCGGTGAAGCCGTAGGAAGCGGCCAGGGCGAGAAATGCAATGCGCTTGGCACGGCGCGGCATGGCGTGATGCTCTTCCCAGGCGCGGATCGTTTCGCCGAACCTGGCATGCTGGCGCAGCCATTGGTGCCAGCGCTCGGACGAGCGCGAGAACGCCCAGGCGGCGATCAGCAGGAACACGGTCGTCGGCATCAACGGCAGCAGGGCGCCGATGATCCCGAGCACAACACACACCCAGCCCAATGCCAAGTAAAAGTGTCTGCCCAATTTTCCGTTCTCGCTGTCTGGCACTCTGTTCGCCTCAATGTGTGCGGCCGCAAAAGCCCCGCCATGGTCCGTTGCCTCTATGTCGGGCGCCGCCATGCTTAACTTTAGCGCGATCCGACGTCGGAAATTGGCGCGTCGAACGTCGGAACATCCCTGAAATTTAGAGGTCTTTATTCAGACGAAGTCGAAACGCCTGAGTTGCAAGTTCTTGATTAAGATTAAAGAACCGGTTCACAACAGCGTTTCTGGGGCGCGCTGGGGTCGACGCAGACTCGGCGATCGGCCTACAGTACCCGTCGTTTCTCAGCCTGCGGCATTTTTTGGCTGATCTGCGCACTGATTCTGCATGAAACCAGGATGAACACATGAAAAAGACCCTTTTGACCCTTGCTGCAGCCTCTGCATTCGTTTTGTCCGGTGTGGCGGGTGCTGCCCCGACGTTCAAGAAAGCCGACGCCAACGGCGACGGCAGCGTCGACGCCGCTGAATTCGCCGCCACCAAGATCGAGCGCAAGTTCGAGAAAATCGACAAGAACGGCGACGGCTCGTTGAACAAAGACGAGTACATGGCCGCTACCGAAGAAGACTGCGAATAAGCGCCATCGGCGCCTTGGTTTCGCCACGGCGCCAAATTGAACGCCCCCGCTGAACAACTGTTCACGGGGGCGTTCGCGTTTCTCGCCCTACGCCGGCACCTGCCGTATTTCCGCCCCGCGTCACTTTATGGTTTGATCGGCTGACAGCGACTTGCAGTGATGTGTTGCGCAAGTCGCAGCAGCATTTGAGGCCATGGTGGTGAGTGACCCGTTGAACGCGGCAGGCGTGAGCGACCTGCAGGAAACCCGGCTCGACCGAATCTACAACCTGGTTACCGGCGATGAAGATGCCCGGGTCTGCAAAGACATTCCGAGCGAATCGTGCGACGACCAGCCGAGAAACTTTTTTGCCTACCTCGGTGCGAATACCCTCAACAAGGTTGCCGACGAGCTGAGCAGCGCCAAGCTGGTGCTGCCGTGGATGCTCGGCAGCCTTGGTGTGCCGGCGGCCTTCACCGGCTTTCTGGTGCCGATCCGCGAGTCTGGCGTGCTCGTGCCGCAGATGGCGGTAGCCGCCTATGTGCGCCGTATGCCCCTGCGCAAGCCCGTATGGCTGGTGGGCGCGTTGCTTTCGGCCCTGGCGTTGTTCGGCATAGCCGCGGCGGCGCTGACCCTCGACGGGGCTGCTGCGGGGTGGGCCGTGATCGGCATGCTGGTGTTGTTCAGCCTGGCCCGCGGTCTGTGCTCGGTGTCGGCCAAAGATGTGCTCGGCAAGACCGTATCCAAGAGCCGGCGCGGCCGCTTGATGGGTTGGAGCGCCGGCATCGGCGGCGTCTTTACCCTGGTGCTCGGATTGGTGCTCAGCGGGGTGCCGCTCGATCGCTTCGGTCCGAGCGTGTTTGCCATGATGTTCGCCGGCGGGGGCCTGCTGTGGTTGATCGCGCTGCTGTCGTTCAACGTGATCCGTGAACAGCCCGGTGCCACGGAAGGTGGCGGCAATGCCTTCAGTGTTGCGCTGGAAAACCTGCGCATGCTGCGCGACGACAAGCCCTTTCGCCAATTCGTATTCGGTCGCATGTCGTTGCTCGCGGTGGCGTTGGCGCCGCCGTTTTTTGTGTTGTTGGCGCATCAGAAAGCCGACGGCGACCTGGCCGGGCTGGGCATTATGGTGATTGCCAGCGGCCTGGCGTCGGCCCTCAGTTCGCCGTTCTGGGGCGCCTTGGGCGATCGATCGAGCCGGACCGTCATGGCGCTTGCCGCCGCCGGCGCCGGTGTTCTGGCCTTGTTCGTGAGCATCGCGGCTTTTACTGGGCTGAGCTGGCTGCAACACGGTTGGGTGCACGCGGTGATCTTCATGTTGCTGACCATCATGCACAGTGGTGTGCGTCTCGGCCGCAAGGTCTACCTGGTCGACATGGCCACCGAGAAGACGCGCGCCGCGTATGTTGCGGTATCCAACAGCGTGATCGGTGTTGCGATGTTGCTCGGCGGGCTGGTCGGGTTGATCGGTGACTGGTTGGGTGTCGTGCCCGTGATCGCGCTCCTTGGCGCGTGGTCGCTGCTGGCGGCTGTGGAGTCGTTGCGCCTGCCTGAAGTCAGCGAGGGCCGATAGCTGGCGGCCGCCGGCAGTGCCGACCGACGGCGTTGCGCCGACCGCAAAAAAATCAGGTGACGACTGCCTACAATTAGGTGCACGCTATCCTCCCCTTTATGATCGGCCGCGGAGGCTGAAACGGTGAAACGGTATCTGTTGTTGGGTTCGTTGGTTGTGGCGATTTTCGCAGGCGATGCAGCGGCTGAAGAAGCGAAGCTGAACATCTATAACTGGAGCGACTACATCACCAATGAGGTGCTGGAGGAGTTTCAGAAAGAGACCGGCATCAAGGTCGTCTACGACGTCTACGATTCGAACGAGGTTCTCGAGGCCAAGCTGCTCGCCGGGCACAGCGGTTACGATTTGGTGTTTCCGACCGCGCGTCCTTTCGCGGAGCGCCATATTGCGGCGGGCATCTACCGCAAGCTCGACAAGTCGGCGCTGAGCAACTACGACAATCTCGACCCGGTCATTCTGGGCAACCTGGCCGACATCGATCCGGGCAACGAGTACGCCGTGCCCTACATGTGGGGCACCACGAGCATCGGCTACAACGTCGACAAGGTCGCCGAGCGCCTCGGTACGGACGCCGAGCTGGACTCCTGGTCACTGATCTTCGATCCGGCCAATGCCGAGAAGTTGGCCGATTGCGGTATCAGCCTGCTCGACGACTCCACCGAGGTGATCAGCGCGGCGCTGATGTACCTGGGCAAAGACCCCAACAGCACCGACAAGGCCGACCTCGACGCGGCCACCGAGATGCTCAAGAAGATTCGGCCGTATATCCGCTACATCCATTCCTCGCAATACATCAACGACCTCGCCAATGGCGACCTGTGCGTTGCCCATGGCTATTCGGGTGATGTGTTGCAGGCGCGCGATCGTGCCGATGAGGCGAAAAACGGCGTGAAGGTCGCACTGACGATACCGCGCGAAGGCGCGATCCTGGCGGTCGACGTGATGGTGATCCCGGCAGATGCCAAGCATCCGCAGAACGCGGAGAAGTTCATCAACTTCGTGCTGCGTCCGGATGTGGTTGCCAAGATCACCAACTATGTCTCGTTTGCCAATGCCGTGCCCGCTTCTTTGCCGTTGTTGGAAGAGGAAGTGCGCAACGATCCAGGTATCTTCCCGCCGAAGGAAGTTCAGGAAAAACTGCGTTCGCCGGCGCAGCTCGGGCCGGCCGTGCAGCGCGCACGCTCGCGCGCCTGGACGCGTGTCAAGACGGGTCGCTGACGACCGATGGCGGGATCGCAACCGACCCTGGCGGCGTGGCAGGATCCTTCTGCTGCGCCGCTGGTCGAGATCCAGAATGTCACCAAGACCTTCGACAGCGTTTACGCTGTCGATGACCTCTCGCTGACCATCTACCCTGGCGAATTTTTCTCCCTGCTCGGTGCCTCCGGCTGCGGCAAGACGACACTGCTGCGCATGCTGGCTGGATTCGAGCGGCCCGATAAAGGCCGCCTGTTGATCGCCGGGCAGGATGTGACTGAGATGCCGCCGTATCACCGGCCGGTCAACATGATGTTTCAGTCGTATGCTTTGTTCCCGCACCTGTCGGTCGCGCAGAACGTGGCGTTCGGCCTGCGCCAGGAGGGCGTGGCACGCAATGAGGTGAAGCAGCGCGTTGAGGCCATGCTTGAATTGGTGCGCCTCGAGAGCTTTGCCAAACGCAAACCGCACCAGCTATCCGGCGGTCAGCGCCAGCGAGTGGCCCTGGCGCGGTCTTTGATCAAACAGCCGAAGCTGCTGTTGCTCGACGAGCCGCTCGGCGCGCTCGACCGCAAGCTGCGCGAACACACGCAGTTCGAACTGGTCAACCTGCAGGAACGCCTCGGTATCACCTTCGTCATGGTCACGCACGACCAAGAAGAGGCGATGACCATGTCGACCCGCATGGCGGTGATGAACGAAGGGCGTATCCGTCAGCTGGGTACTCCCAGCGAGCTGTACGAGTTTCCCGCCAACCGCTTCGTTGCCGGTTTCATCGGTGCAGTCAATCAATTCGAAGGGCGGGTAGTCGAACAACACGACGCCACGCTGGCTGTGCATGCCGAATCGGTTCAGGGCGAGCTGCATGTCACGACGCAACACGCGGTGGCACCGGGCACGCCGCTGGGCGTTGCGGTGCGCCCGGAAAAGGTGCGCATCAGCATCGACAGACCCGAAGGTGCCGATAATCACCTCAAGGGATCCGTCGAAGAGATCGCCTATCTCGGCGATGTCTCGATCTACCATGTGCGCGTGCCGGGCGGCGCGCTGATCGAGGCGCAGGTCACGAACCGGGCTCGCCACGTTTCGGCATCGCTCACCTGGGGTGACGAGGCGTGGGTTGCCTGGAGCGCAGACGATGCAATTGCCCTCCTTGAGTAACGCCGCCAAGCGCATCGCACCTTCTATTGCGAAGCGTTTGAGCCCCGGCAAGGCAACCGTCGGCTGGGTGCCGCTGTTCTGGCTGGCACTGTTCTTCGGCTTGCCGTTTCTGATTGTCGCGCGCATCAGTCTGTCCGAAGCCGTCGTTGGCGTGCCGCCGTATTCCGATCTGCTTGAATGGGGCAGCGACGCCATCGTTCAGCTGCGTCTGAGTTTTGCCAGCTATCTGTTGTTGTGGGAAGACAATACCTACGTCGATGCGCTGCTCAACTCGGTGCGCATTGCCGGCTCGGCAACACTGTTGTGTCTACTGCTCGGCTATCCCTTGGCGCTCGGTATCACGCGCGCACCGGCGAGTTGGCGGGTGCCGCTGCTGATGTTGGTGATCCTGCCGTTCTGGACCAGTTTCCTGATCCGCGTGTATGCCTGGATCGGTATCCTCAAGGACAACGGGCTGCTCAACAACCTGTTGATGTCGCTCGGCATCATCGATCAGCCGCTGCACCTTTTGTACACCGAATTTGCGGTCTATCTCGGCATTGTCTATGCCTACCTGCCGTTCATGGTGCTCCCGCTGTACGCCAGCCTGTCCCGCCTGGACGACAGCCTGCTCGAGGCCGCGTCCGACCTCGGCTGCAGGCCGACCTGCGCCTTCTGGCGGGTCACGGTGCCGTTGACGATGCCGGGAATCATCGCCGGCTCGCTCTTGGTGTTCGTGCCGGCAGTGGGTGAGTTCGTCATCCCCGATCTGCTCGGCGGATCGGACAGCCTGATGATCGGCAAGGTCCTGTGGACTGAATATTTCAACAATCGCGATTGGCCGGTGGCGGCCGCGATCGCGGTCGGTCTGCTTGCGCTGTTGGTCGTGCCGGTGATGTTGTTTGAGCGCTACCGCGAGAAGGAGCAGGACGCATGACGGCGCGCCGACCGGTGCTCGTGTTCTCGCTGATGGCGTTTGCTTACGCCTTTTTGTATGCGCCGATCGTGTCGCTGGTGATCTATTCGTTCAACGAATCGCGTCTGGTGACCGTGTGGGCCGGGTTCTCGACCAAGTGGTACGTCAGCCTGATACACAACGAGGAACTCCTCGGTGCGGCCTGGGTGAGTCTGCGTATCGCCGTCATGAATGCCTCCTTGGCCGTGGTGCTTGGCACCCTGGCCGGCGTCGCCCTGGTGCGTTTCGGCCGATTTCGCGGACGGTCCGCGTTGGCATTGATGGTCGGTGCACCGCTGGTCATGCCCGATGTCATTCTCGGCCTGGCCTCCCTGCTGTTGTTCGTCGCGATGGAGCAGGCAATCGGTTGGCCGGCCGGGCGCGGTATGACGACGATCACGATTGCCCACGTGACCTTCTCCTTGGCCTATGTCGCAGTCATCGTGCAGTCGCGCCTCACGCGGCTCGACCCCTCGCTGGAAGAGGCGGCCATGGATCTCGGTGCGCGTCCGTGGAAGGTGTTCTTTGTCGTCACCCTGCCGCTGATCGCGCCGGCACTCGCGGCAGGCTGGTTGTTGGCGTTCACACTGTCGCTGGATGACTTGGTGGTCGCGAGCTTCACCTCCGGGCCGGGCGCATCGACCCTGCCGATGAAGGTTTACTCCAGCGTGCGCCTGGGCGTCAGCCCGGAGATCAACGCCTTGGCGACCGTGCTGGTGGTGATTGTTACGACCGGCATCGTGATCGCAGGTTGGTCGATGCAGCGCAAGGCGAAACGCGAGGCGTGAAGCATGGTGTTGCGGTGGATGTTCCTCCGCGTGGCTTCAGGTATCTCCGGACGGGTTGTCGTTGCGATTGCTGACTTCGCGGTATTCGGTGCCCGGAGGGGCGACATCCATTCCCAGCATGCGTTGCCACAGCCATTGAATGCCCGGTTCGAACGGGATGCGGCGGGCGATACGTTTGGGCGTGATGGCGACGACCGGTTCGCTGTGGTGCTCGGCGAACAGGAAATTGAAGGCGTAGTAGGGGTGTTGTCCCATACGCAGGTCGGAGATGCTCAGATATCTCCCATCGTCGGCGAGCACATAAAAGCCCTTGGAGAAGTCGCGGATCGCATTGGCGTAATCGAATTCGCGCGTCCGTGCCTCCAGGTTTCTGCCACGGTCGTATTGCGTGAACTTCAGCGGACGATCCGCGGCGACCAGCGGGTCGAGCAGCGAGTAAAAACCTTCTTCGTAGTGATCATCGCGCATCAGTACCACGCGCCACAGCACCGTATTGAACGGTGTCGGCGTGACCATGATCTGTTCGCCGCCCAGACCCTGCGCCTGCGGTGAGTTTTCGACCACCTCTGTGACATAGGCCTGCGCCGCGACCGACCATAATGCATAGCCCGTGGACAACACGAGTCCGGCGGTGTTGGCGAAGGTTCGGCCGGACCGTTTGAACGCGGTGATCAAGACGCCGATCAACAGGGGCAGGGTGTACAGTGGGTCGATGATGAACAGACTGCCCTGGCCGACCGGTGTTGCGCTGAACGGCAACCACACACGCGTGCCGTAGATCGTCATCGCGTCGAGCATCGAGTGGGTCACGAGGGCGAGCGCGACCAGCAACCACCAGCGCCCGTAGCGGTCGAACGAGCGGGTCAGCAGTGCGATCACCGCCGCTATCAGGGGCGACACCAGCAACTGCCAGAAGAAGGCATGGGTTTCGGCGCGGTGCAGCAGCATGTCGTCCACCGCATTGCCCTTGTCGATGAACACATCGAGGTCGGGCAGGGTGGCGACCATGCCGCCCACCAGCGCCGCTTTCCACGGTGCTGTCGTTCTGCCCATGACGGCGACGCCGACGGCGGCGCCCAGCGCAGCCTGTGTGACCGAATCCAAATCCGTCTCCTCCAATACCCGCTCAAGCATAAACCGGTCGGCCGCTTCGGCCTTGGCAAAATACCCGGCAAATCGCGATGATGTGACCGCGCCGATTGCCGGCTGAATGCAAGAAACGGGTGGTTAGACGCTGTCGCGCCTTATAAATTCACTGCGATGGACGGATTGATCGAACTCACCGATGCCGGCTGCGATGTGCAGTCTGCGGAGACCTTTCGGCGCATCGAGCGCGCAATAGCCTTTTTACGCGACAACCGGCACGCGCAGCCGGCGTTGCCCGAATTGGCTGCGTATCTCGGATTGAGCGCCTCGCAGACCCAGCGCCTGTTCAGCCGGTGGGCCGGTATCAGCCCCAAACGCTTCTTACAGTTTCTGACCGTCGAATACGCAAAATCGCGTATGCGTGAGACCGGCGACCTGTTGGGTCTGGCCCTGGACAGCGGCCTGTCCGGACCTGGCCGCCTGCACGACCTGTTCGTCAACATGGAGGCGATGTCGCCGGGTGAATTCAAGCAGGCTGCCGCCGGTGCCGACATCCGCTACGGTTTCGGCGATTCGCCGTTCGGCCAGGCCTTGGTGGCGTTCACCGCACGCGGCATCTGTCATCTGTCGTTCGTTGCCGAGGGCGATGAGTCGGCAGCGCTGCAGGCGTTGACGTCGACCTGGTCCCAAGCCAACTGGATTGAAGACACGTCGGCGAGCGGGCAACTGCTGAAACGCATCTTTGCGGCCGGGCAACCGCCGGACGGCAATATATCGCTGTGGGTCAGCGGCACCAACTTCCAGATTCAGGTGTGGCGCGCGATGTTGCAGATTCCCTCGGCGGGTCTGCTCAGTTACCGGCAGCTTGCAGACCTGCTGGGCATGCCGAAAGCGGCGCGTGCTGTCGGCAGTGCCGTGGCGCGCAACCCGGTAGCCTTTTTGATCCCCTGTCACCGCGTACTGCGAGAGAGCGGCGAGTTCGGCATCTACCACTGGGGCCGCGAGCGCAAGATGGCGATGTGCGGTTGGGAGTCTGCCGTCGAGGAACTAGCGATCAACGACCGCGGGCGTCCAGGCGGCGCAGGAACTCGCGCATGATGCGCCGATAGAGTTCGATGCCGAGCACCTTGTCCTCGACACCGGCGTCGATGTTGGGGTTGTCGTTGACCTCGATCACCATCACCTTGCGCCCGATCTGTTTCAGGTCGACGCCATACAGTCCATTGCCGATTGCAGCGGCCGCTTTGAGTGCCGTCTGCACGACGGCGTTCGGCAACTCGTCGAGCGGCAATGTGTCGAACCCACCTTCGCGCACCTTGCCTTTCGAATGGTCGGCGATTTGCCAGTGGCCGCGCGCCATATAGTAGCGACAGCCGTAGAGTACTTCGCCGTTGAGCAGGCCGATACGCCAGTCGAAATCGGTCGGGGTGTAGGCCTGCGCCAGGATCAGCTCCGAATCGCGAAACAGCTGTGCGGCCTTTTCTTCGAATGCGGCACGGTCCGCCACCTTGAATACCCCGGTGGAGAAGGCGCCATCGGGGATCTTCAGCACCATGGGGTAGCCGAGCTGTTCTTCGGCACGATCGAGTTCGTCACGGCTGACCACAACGCTCGGCGGGATCGCCACCTTTTGCCGTGCCAGCAGTTCGGCCAGATAGATCTTGTTGGTGCAACGCAGGATCGAGTCCGGGTCGTCGATCACCACCAGCCCTTCCGATGCCGCGCGGTGGGCGAAGCGGTAGGTGTGATGGTTGACGTTGGTGGTCTCGCGGATCAGCAGCGCATCGAACTCGGCAATGCGGCCATAGTCGCGTGAGGTGATCAGTTCGGCGTCGATGCCCAGCGTTCGCGCGGCACGGATGAACTGCGCCAGCGCGCGACGGTTGGACGGTGCCAGGGTTTCGTCCGGGTCGTAAAGGATCGCCAGGTCGTAGCGCATGTTGCGCTTGCCGCGCACCGAGCGCCACGGGCGGCGCAGGTAGCCGGCCATCGCCTCGAAAAACAGGTCTTCCTGGTTGGCCTTCAACGCCTTGAGCCCGACGCTGCGGATGCCTTTGATATGCCACACCTTGCCGCGCTTGAATTCGACCTTGATCAGTGGGCAGCGGAAGGTCTCGAACAGTGCCTTCGCCAGTTGGCGGAAACCTTTCACCTCGCATTCGCCGAAACAGATCAGCAACTCGAACCGCGTGACCTCGGTGGGTTGATCGCGGAACAGCTTGGCGACGCGCTTGTCGAGATCGGCCAGTTCGCTGCCGTACAGAGCTTTGCGACTGAGATCCTGCAGTGTGCGGACGGCAGGGATCACCTTGTGCCCGCGCGCCTCAGCAAGCAGCGAGGCGTAGTACCCCGGGCTGTGGTATTCGGTGTCGCGGCACAGATTGAGAACGCGCAGATTTCGCTTGTTCGACCATGTCGGGTCGACCAGGTAGTCGCGCACGGCCACGACCGGGTAGTCGGGAAAATCGTTTTTCCACTGACTCATTGCATCGACAAGAATGACATGGTCGCTCATCGGGCATCCTCCGCCTTTATCAGTACCACTGCCTGCAGACCTTTCTTACCGTAGCGCGCCATCTGTGCGAATTGGCTGCGACCGATCGGCATGTTGATCGAATCAATCGACGTCTCGCCGTCGTCGTAGTCGACGAACGGATCGTTGACATAGATGAAGTGTTCATCGAAACCGCTGACTACCACCCAGTGCGGCGATTTCTCGTTGTAGATCTGCCACGAACTGATCAGCACGATCGGCACGGCGCCGTCGTCGAATGCCGCTTCGAGGGCGTCGGCACCCAGCACGTCGAAATGCACCGGTATGCGCAACTCGGCGATCTCGCGTTCCATGTCTTGCTGCACCAGTGTTATCACTTCCTTTTTTTCCGGGCTGCGGACGCTGTCGATCATCTGGATACCACGATCGTTAACCCATATCTCGACGCCGAAGCCGCGCTTGTGCGCGGCCAACGCCAAGCCGTAGGGGCCGCAGCCGCCCAACCCGGAGGTCATGAACACGGTGGTCGCTTCGCGCCACAGCTTGATCTCTTGGATGCGACTGGTCTGGGTTTCAGGGCGCAGCGTCTGCATGGCCATGAGCAGGCAGGCCGGTCCGCAGGTGAAGTCGAGCGTCTGTTCGTACCACGGCACGCGGTCGAGGCGCGGCTTGAGTCGCGCGTCGAGTGCCTTCTCGTAGCGCCACGCGTCCATGTGATCGGCGTAGTAGTCGGCAAAGCTGCCGAAACGGCGATAGCCGAGCGATTCGAACAGAGCGATCGATGCCGCGTTGTCCTTACGGATCTCCAGCCGCATCCAGGCGCGCTCTTCGCGCCACGCCTCGGCCTCGGCGCGCTCGACCATCTTGCTGGCGATGCCTTTACCGCGCGCCTCGGGCGCGACGGCGATCGAATACAGCCGCGCGGTCGCCGTTCCACGACTGAACAGTACGACCAGGCTGGCGACAATGGCGTTCTCCTGATCGGCCACCAGCAAGGCGGCATGACCCTTGTTCAACAGGTGACGGAACTGGCGGCGGCTGATGCGATCGTCGTCGAAGCAGCGATTTTCGAGTGCGACCATCGCGTCGAGATCTTCAAGTGTTGCGGGGCGGATCGACACCGTTGGCAGCAGCTCCAGGCAGGGCAAAAAGTGAGCGCGTATTTACGGACAGAAATGGCAGGCACGCAAGTGAAATATAGGACTCCGCAGGTATTCATTGAGCAAGCCGGGGTTTGGCCCTAAAGTCCGCGCTGCCCGCTGTGTGCAAGGAGCTCACCGCCTATGTCACAAAACCTCTCTCCGCGCTTGGCCCATGCGGTGTTGCTCGGTCATCGCATCAACGTTCGCCCACTGCTGCAGACGCCGCATCTGTCCGGAGCGCCGGTTGCCGTCGAAGTCAGCGGCGGCGGCCTGGCCGTCGTCTTGCGCTTCGGTGTGGTCGTGTTCTTCGACGTGCCGCCGATCGGGCAGACGCAATTTATCGACGCCTTGCGACCGCATGTGTCTGAGCCGATCGACCAGGGCGAGTTCGAGACCTTGGAGTTCACTGTCGAAAGCGGCAGCGAGTTGTTGCATGAAGGCGTGTTGTTGCTCGATAACGATGAACTGCCGACTTTGCAGGTGGTCGCCGATGTGCTGGCCAAGAGCGTTGTGCTCGACCACCACGAGCACCTGGTGGCGGCGACGTTCGATCGGGTCGAACCCCTGGCCGAACAATTGAGCAGCGGCAGCCATCGCATCCGTCAGTCACGCAGCCTGGTGGCGCATATCGGCGAGATGCTGCGGGTACAACACCGTATGGTCGGGCGCGCTGAGATCGGCGAGAAACCCGACATCATCTGGGAGCATCCCGACCGTGAGCGTCTGTTCGTTCGCCTCGAGCAGGAGTTCGAGATCCGCGAGCGGCGCAGCGCGCTCGACCGCAAGCTCAATCTGATCAGCACCACCGCAGAAACCCTGCTCGATCTGGTGCAGGCGCAACGCACCCTGCGCGTCGAGTGGTATATCGTTATTTTGATCGTGGTAGAAATCGGCCTGACACTTTACGAACTCTTTCTACACTAAGCGAAGATGCTTTGATCACGGAGGACAGTCATGTCCAAGCCGTATATCGCGGATACCAAGCCCAAAGCCGTTGAACTGAAGGCCGGCGAAACCGTCTGGTGGTGTTCATGCGGACGTTCAAAGAACCAGCCGTTTTGCGATGGTTCGCACCAGGGGACCGATTTCACCCCGGTCAAGTTCACCGCCGACAAAGACGACAGCTACTACTTCTGCCAATGCAAGCAGACCGGCAGTCCGCCGCTGTGCGACGGTTCGCACAAGAAGATCAGCGACGCCGAGTTGGAAGAGCAGGACGGCTTGAAGACCGTCTGGTACAAGGTGGCCGAGCGCGATGATTTGCGCGAAGGCGGCGTACTCGCCGTGCAGGCGGGCAGCCAGATCATCGCGTTGACGCTGTTCAACGGCGAGCTGGGTGCGTTGGACAACGCCTGCCCACACCAGGGCGGTCCGCTGGGCGAGGGCAGCATCGAGTGCGAAGACGAAGGCGGAGACTGCTGGCTGCGCTGCCCTTGGCACGGATGGGACTTTCATCCCCTGACCGGCAAATCGCCCGGCTCACATGATGACGGCGTACCGACCTTCCCGGTCGAGCAGCGCGACGACGGCATCTATGTTGCGGTCAAGGAGTCGGACGTACACCAGCGCACGGTGACCGATCTGATGGCGGAGACCATGGTGAACTGGGGTGTGACCCACGTGTTCGGCATGGTCGGCCACTCCAATCTCGGCCTGGCCGATGCGTTACGCCGCCAGGAGGGCAAAGGTCGGCTGCAATACATCGGCATACGCCACGAAGGTGCCGCGTCTTTTGCCGCGTCGGGCTACGCCAAACTCAGTGGCGTGCCCGCAGCGTGCATGAGCATCGCCGGCCCGGGTGCGACCAACATGTTGACCGGCCTGTGGGACGCCAAGGTCGACCGCGCACCTGTGCTGGCATTGACTGGGCAGGTCGATGCGCAGGTGCTCGGCCCCGGCGCATTCCAAGAGATCGATCTGGCCTCGGCCTATGCGCCGGTCGCCCGCTTCAGCCAGACCGTGATGTGTGACTCGCGACATGCCGAGTTGATGAACCTGGCGTGCAAGCACGCCATCGTGCAGCGCGATGTCGCCCATCTGATCTTTCCCGACGATGTACAGACCCAGGCAGTGGACGAGGATGCCCCGGCGGGCAGCTCGCAAGGCCGGCTGGGCGATCGTGGCATGCTGCCGGCGACCGAAGGTCTGGCGCTCGCGCTCGACAAGCTCAAGCAGGCAGAGCGGCCGGCGATCATTGTCGGCTACGGTGCCGTGGGACGGATGGAACCGATCCTGACATTGGCGGAGAAGCTGCATGCGCCCGTGCTGACGACATTTAAGGCGAAAGGGCAGATAGCCGACGATCATCCGCTGGCTGCCGGTGTGCTCGGCCGCAGCGGTACGCCGGTGGCAAGCTGGTGCATGAACGAAAGTGACCTGTTGATCGTGTTCGGTGCGAGTTTTTCCAATCACACCGGCATTGCGGCCAACAAGCCGATCATTCAGATCGACTTCGATCCGATGACACTCGGCAAGTTTCATCCGGTCGAAATACCCTTGTTGGGGGAAATCGGGTTGACTGCCGAATGGTTGTGGCGCGCCTTGCCGGAGGATACCGGCTCAGCGGACCAGCGCGACGACCTTGCCGAACGCTGGCGTATCTGGCGCGACGAGAAGGCCGCGCGCCGCGAGCGTGAAAGCGATAAGGGGCTGAGTGCGGCATTGTTGTTCGAAGTGTTGTCGAAGGTGACGCCGAGCGATGCCGTGTTGGCCGTGGATGTCGGCAACAACACCTATTCCTTCGGTCGCTATTTCGAGGCCCGGGGGCAACGCGTATTGATGTCCGGTTACCTCGGGTCAATCGGGTTCGCCTTTCCGGCCGCGATGGGCGCCTGGGCGGCGACGCAGGCGCAGAGTGCCTACCGCGGTCGCAAGGTGATCTCGATCAGCGGCGATGGCGGTTTCGGGCAGTACATGGCGGAGTTCACGACGGCCGTGAAATATGGCATGAACATCACCCATGTCCTGCTGAACAACGACGAGCTCGGAAAGATCAGCAAAGAGCAACGCGCCGGCCACTGGCCCGTCTGGCAGACAGGTCTGCGCAACCCGGATTTCGCCGCCTATGCGAAGAGCTGCGGTGGCCTCGGTATCCGCGTGAGCAGCAAAGATGAGTTGGAGGAGGCGCTGAAACGTGCCATCGCCTACGACGGGCCGGCACTGGTCGATGTGATCTCGGATCCGGAGCTCATCTGATGCGCTACGAGGAATCGGTCGGACAAAGTGATGGCGAACTGCCGGTCTATTCGCAATCCGACGGTTTGCATTTCATGCTCAATTTCACCGTCGCACTGGCCTTGCTGATCGGCCTGGGCTTGTTGTACCTGGGCATGCGAGGGCGGGTGTTGTGGCTCAAGGTGTGGAGTGCCGGGCTGGTCGTGTTCAGCGTGGCTTATCTCGTTGCGGCGAGTACCGGCCATATCCGCTAGCCGCGCTGCCGGCAGTCGATGATGACTGCCGGCCATGAATAGCTGCAGTCAATGCCTGTGCTTGGCAATCCAGCGATGAATGGTGCTGCGGTGGATACCCAACTGGCGTGCTGCCGCGCTCACACAGCCGTCGCATTCGACCAATGCCTGTTCAATCGCATCGCGCGTCTTGGTCTGCAAGGTGTTATCCGCTTGCCGCTCTACCGCCTGTTGTTTGTGCCGGTTGCGAATTTCGGTCGGCAGGCGTTCGACGGCGATGATGTCTCCCGGGCTGGAAAGCGCAATCAAGGTGCGTAGCACGCTCGTCAGCTGGCGCAGGTTGCCGGGCCAGTCGTAGTCGCTCAATGCCTGAACCGCTTCGTCATCGAGCGCGATTTCGCCCTTGCCGAGATCCCGCATCAACGATTCGATCAGGCGTGGGCGCCCGTTACGTTCACGCAGCGGTGGCAGGTTCAGCGTGAAATCCTGGATGCGGTAGAACAGGTCGGCGCGAAATTCGCCGGCCTCGACCATGGTCTGCAGATCGCGGTTGGTGGCGCACACCAGTGCGAAATCGACGCTGACCGGTTGGCCGCCGCCAAGCGGGACGACATTCTTCTCTTGCAGCACGCGCAACAGCCGGGCCTGCAGGGCCAACGGCATGTCGCCGATCTCATCGAGAAACAGGATGCCGCCGTCGGCTTCACGGATACGCCCCGGCATACCTTTGCGCCGTGCGTCGGTAAAGGCCCCGCCCTGGTAGCCGAACAGTTCCGATTCGATCAGAGATTCAGGCAAGGCGGCGCAGTTCACCGCAACGAACGCGCCATGGCTGCGCGCGCTGACGGCGTGCAGTTGGCGTGCAAATACTTCCTTGCCGGTACCTGTTTCACCATTGACCAAGACCGCAATGCCGGCGTCCAGTACGCGCTTGGCATCGGTGAGCTTGGCAGCGCAATCATCGTCGAAATAACAGGGCTCGCCGGTTGGTGCCTGCAGCGGCCGGATAGCCACCGGTGATTTGCGCTCTTGCTGCACAACGCCGTGCATCTGTTGACCGTCACGGCCGCGGATCACCTTCGGTTGATTGCTGGCCGGAAGTTGCAGCCATTGCTCGGCACTCGTGTCGAGAAGGTCCTGCCAATCCGCTCCGAGCAACTGCAGCGCGGCCCGGTTTGCGCCGACGATACGATCCTCGTCGAGCAGCAACACACCCTCGCGATGGGTGTTCAGCAATTCGGGCGAAGGATGGAAACGCAACACGCCGTTGTTCTGCGCCTGCGTAAGGCTCAAGCGATGTTCGATGATCTGAATGGCAAGGCGCACCATGCCGAGCGCCTGTGCATGCAGGTTCTCCGAATCACCCGATACATCGAGTACGCCGAGCATCTCGCCACGCGGCGACAGAATGGGCGCGGCAGCGCAGCTCAAGATACCGTTGGCTTCGAGGTAGTGTTGCCTGCCGCGTACCGAGACGGCTTGTTGTTCTGCGAGCGCCGTGCCGATCGCGTTGGTGCCACGTCCGTCTTCAGACCAGTACACGCCGGGCTGTAGCGCTACCTGTTGAGCGGTGCGCAAGAAGTTCAACGCGCCAACGGCATCGAGGATGAGACCATCGCGGTCGGCAAGCACAACGAGGCTGTCACCGTCCGAAACCAGTTCAGCCAGTGCATCCATCTCGGGTCGTACGATCCGACGAAGCTGACCACGCATCTCGCGGCGTTCATTCAGCAGCGACAAATCGACATGTTCTGCCGGCGGTGCGTCGGCGTTGTCCAGGCGACGCGCACAGCGCTGCCATGAACGCTCGATGACGTCCGGCACCAATCCATTTGGACTACGTCCCTTGTCGAAAAACAGGCGGCGTGCGGCATCCGTGTCGGCCGGTATGGGACCGAAAGTCGGCATCGGTTATTCCTCCTGTCACTGTCGCCGTCGCTTTGCGCGACGGTCATGGTGTCGCATGTTGCGACACTCGTATTGTGCTTATCGATACGGCCAAGCGGATACCCGAGACTACTGCTGTCGACCACGTAGCGCAACACCACACTAAGCGGTTGTTTTGTTGACGATTGCGCTTTTTGTGTACTGCAGCATATGCCGTCGTGGCACGGTTTCTGCGATTGCGGCAGGCGGTAGCCGATGGGCTGCCGGCTATCCGTAGGAGGAAAAAACTATGTCAACCAACGTCGTGGAAGTCAGCACCCTGGGTGCCGAACTGCCGTTTAAGAAACGCTATCAGAATTTCATTAATGGGCAGTGGGTAGAACCGGAGAGTGGTGAATACTTCGAGAACATCTCGCCGGTCACCGGCCGCCCGATCTGCGAGGTACCGCGTTCCAACGCCGATGATGTCGAACGTGCACTCGATGCCGCGCATGCGGCCAAAGACGCGTGGGGCAAAAAGTCCCCGGCAGAACGCGCAGTGATCCTGAACCGCATTGCCGATCGCATCGAAGAAAACCTCGAACTGATTGCCACCGCCGAAACCTGGGACAACGGTAAACCGATCCGCGAGACGCTCGCCGCGGATATCCCCCTGGCAATCGATCACTTCCGTTACTTCGCTGCCTGCGTGCGCGCTGAAGAAGGCGGTATCTCCGAGATCGACCACGAGACCTATGCATATCACTTCAAGGAGCCATTGGGCGTAGTCGGTCAGATCATCCCGTGGAACTTCCCGATCCTGATGGCGACCTGGAAGCTGGCGCCGGCGTTGGCCGCCGGCAACTGCGTGGTATTGAAACCGGCGGAGCAAACCCCGGCGTCGATCCTGGTTGTGATGGAGCTCATCGCCGACCTGTTGCCGCCCGGCGTGGTCAACGTGGTGAACGGCTTCGGTGTCGAGGCCGGCAAGCCGCTTGCCTCGTCGCCGCGTATCGCCAAGGTTGCGTTCACCGGTGAAACGACCACCGGCCGCTTGATCATGCAGTACGCATCGCAGAACCTGATCCCGGTAACGCTGGAGCTGGGCGGCAAGTCGCCGAACATCTTCTTCCCGGACGTGTGCGAGAAAGACGACAGCTTCTTCGACAAAGCCATCGAGGGCTTTGTGTTGTTTGCATTGAACCAGGGCGAAGTGTGCACCTGTCCGTCGCGCGCGTTGATCCACGAGTCGATCTATGACCAGTTCATGGAGCGTGCATTGCAGCGTGTTGCAGCTATCAAGCAGGGCAACCCGCTGGATAAGAGCACGATGATCGGTGCACAGGCATCGCAGGAGCAGATGGACAAGATCCTGTCTTATATTGATCTCGGTCGTCAGGAAGGCGCAGAGTGCCTGGCAGGTGGCGAGCGCAACCAGCTCGAAGGCCAACTGGAAGACGGTTATTACATCAAGCCGACCGTGTTCAAAGGCAACAACAAGATGCGGATCTTCCAGGAAGAGATCTTCGGCCCCGTGGTATCGGTGACCACCTTCAAGGACTACGATGAAGCGCTCGAGATTGCCAACGACACCCTATACGGTCTCGGCGCAGGCGTATGGACGCGCGATTCGAATACCGCGTTCCGCGCAGGTCGTGCGATCCAGGCAGGACGCGTATGGACCAATTGCTACCACGCCTACCCGGCACACGCAGCATTCGGTGGTTATAAGCAATCGGGTATCGGTCGTGAAAATCACAAGATGATGCTCGACCACTACCAGCAAACCAAAAACCTGTTGGTGAGCTACAGCGAATCGCCGCTGGGTTTCTTCTGAGTCGGTTGAAGCATAGTCGATAGTGGCTGCCCCTCTTCGTTGCGGCGAAGAGGGGCTATTTGTTCTGATCGATGGAGGTTGTCATGGATACGCGACGCGTAACCGCGACTGATGCGGCCCTGGCGTTGATCGAGAAGCTGAAGAAGCGCCACGGTGATCTGATGTTTCACCAGTCAGGCGGTTGTTGCGACGGCAGTGCGCCGATGTGTTACCAGCGTGGCGAACTGCAGGTAGGCGACCAGGACGTGCTGCTCGGTGAGATCGGCGATACGCCTTTCTACATGAGTGCATCACAGTTCGACTACTGGAAGCACACCCAGTTGATCATCGACGTGGTCGACGGACGTGGCGGGATGTTTTCGCTCGAAGGACCAGAAGGTAAACGCTTTCTCACGCGATCCCGCTTGTTCACCGATGAAGAATGGCAACAAATCAAGGGCGACGATGGGCCTTCGTTCACCGCCATCGCGAGTCGCCCTTTGCCGACCTGACGACAACCTTGCGTTGCCAATGGCCGACAAAAGCGCACAAGTGTCGGCAAGTGACAAAGCGGCTCAGCGGCTGTCTGTTGCGCCGAGTTGTTCCGCAACCCGTCTGATGTCGTCCGTCTCGACGAGGTGGAAACCCGAGGTCAGCAGCTGCCGGATCAACGGCGGTTCATTGGCCGTGTACGCCACCCACTTCCAGTTGCCTTGCCAGAGCGGCGTGCCTTCTTCGAGCCGCAGGTGGTTTACAAAAATGTAATCGGGTCTGAGGTCCAGACAACGTTGGCGTTCGGCGTCGGACCATTCCGTGAGAATGAATCCGATCGGTAATGATGTCTCGCTGCGAACGTAATGTAGCGTCGAATAGTCGAACGAGATGATGATGCACTGGCCGATCGCCGCCTTGAGTGCATCGACAACCAAGCGAACGGTTTCTTGTTCGCCGAATGCCTCGATTGCCTCGAGCTTGATCTCGACGAACGCGTGGGCCGATGGCCATTGCGCCACCAGCTGGGCGAAGGTCGATAGCGGGGCAATTCGTAGTTGTGAGAATGCATCCGCGAAGCGCTTCGGATAACCCGCTGAAAGTCGAGAGATCACATCGAAGGTGGCGTCGACGATCTGGTAGTCGACGCCGGTAAGCCGCAAGGTCGATGGGTCGTGACACAGCACGGGAACCCGGTCGGCCGTTATTTGTACGTCGGTTTCGACCCATTGCGCGCCGGCCTCCAACGCAGCTTCGAAGCCGGTTAGCGAGTTTTCGGGTATCTGCAGTGGTTGGCCGCGGTGGGCGACGAGTCGTGGATCGAGTGTCGGCATGTGCGGTAGTCCCCCGCGGTCGATGCTGCTGGATATTACGCTTCGTCGCTCGCCAACTGCCTGGCAGATTTGATTGCGTGGATCACGCCGAACAGCACGGCGCCCACGATCAGGCCGACCAACAGCTCAGCCGCAAGCGACGGCAGCATCTCGAGCGCGTGGTGCACCCAATCGATGTTGTGCACGAACATGCCGCCGCCGACCAGCAGCATCGCGATCGTGCCGATCACGCCAAGCAGACGAATCACCTTGGGCAGGGCCACCACCAGGTTCTTGCCGCTGAAGTGCATGAACTTGGAGGCAAAGCCGGTTGTCTCTTTGGCGCGGTCGATCAGGTAAACGCCGGTATCGTCCATGCGTACCAACAGCGCCACCACACCGTACACGCCGACGGTTGCCAGCAAGGCAATGAAGCTGACGACGAGGATGCGAATCATCAGGGTCTGTTCAATCACGGTCTCGAGCGCGATGACGATGATCTCAATCGACAGGATGAAGTCGGTGCGGATTGCACCTTTGATCTTTGACGCCTCGCGCTCAACGATCTCTTTCGGTTCGGCCGTCTGTTCTGCAGCCACTACATGCTTCTCGTGCGGGAAGAACCATTCCCAGACCTTCTCGGCGCCTTCGTAGCTGAGGTAGCCCCCGCCGAGCAGCAGGATCGGCACGATCAGCCAGGGAACGTAGGCGCTCAGCAGAAAGGCGATCGGCAGGATGATGGCTTTGTTGACCAGCGATCCCTTGGTGATCGCCCAGATAACCGGCAGCTCTCGACTGGCGTGAAAACCGGTCGCCTTCTCGGCGTTGACCGCCAGATCGTCTCCCAGCAGGCCGGCGGTTTTCTTGGCTGCGACTTTGCTGAGTACGGCTGCGTCATCGAGCAGGGTCGCGACGTCGTCGAAGATTGCGAAAATTCCGCTGGCCATGGCGTGTACATCCAGTGTGCAGTCGTGATCTAAAACGGAAAAGCCCGAATGGCTAAGCCGTCCGCAGTCTAATCGCGGGTAGAGACGAAGACAAATTCGCTGCCGGCGTATGCGACGGGGCAAGAACGGTCGATTTGCAGCGGCACTTTCAGTTCGACGCCACGGGATTCACGTAGTGAACCTGCAGCACGAACATGGTCACCGCGCCGCCCGGCGTGTGCACCGTGACCTCGTCGTCGATTCTGCGCTTGAGCAGCGCGCGCGCCATCGGCGAATCGATGCTTATCCAGTTGCGCTTGGGATCGAACTCGTCGGCGCCAACGATGCGGTAGACGATCTCGTCGCCTTCCTCGTTTTCCAGCGTGACCCAGGCGCCGAAGAATATCTGGTCGGTGCCTTCCGGGTGTGCATCAACCACCTTGAGGTCGGGAATACGTTTTTGCAGGTAGCGGATGCGCCGATCGAGCTCGCGTAATTGTTTCTTACGGTAGATGTACTCGGCGTTCTCCGAGCGGTCGCCCTCGGCTGCGGCGGCAGACAAGTGCTTGACCACTTTGCGGCGCTTCTTCCACAACGCATCCTGTTCTTCGTGCAGGGCGGTCCAGCCGTCGCGCGTGATGTAGGGCGATTTGGCAGGCGCCGGTGGTCTGTGGCGGTTCATGTGCCGAAGGCTCCGTGCGTCACCAGCCAGAGATAGAACAGGAACACAACCACGCCGACGCCGCCCATGATCCAGGGTCCGCGCAGACTTTTTTCGGCTGTTGCCGGCCGACGCCGAATGTCGCGCGCCCACAGCAAAGCGCCGAGCACCAGCGCGAGACCGAGAAACACCGGGCTAGTCTCCGCACCGGAGACCGGCCCGGCGGACTGCGTGTGCGAAGCGCATGGTGAACGCGCGGAGCGACATCAAAACTGGCCGGTCTTGATCATCACCAGGGTGCAGGCCTCAAACCATTCGATACCGGCGTCGTCCAGCTTCGACTGGATATGGCTGCTCTCGGTGCCCGGGTTGAAGATCACGCGCCCGGGCTTGAGTTGCACGATCTCGTCGGCTTGTGGTTCGAGCAGCTTGGGCCCGACGTACAGCGTCAGGGTATGGACTTCGCTGTCGATCGCATCGAGGCTGTGGGTGACCGGCAAAGACTCGATCTCGTCGAATCGCGGGTGCACCGGAGTAATGCGATATCCGTGCTGCTGCAACAGGCGGATACATTGGTTGGCATAGCGCGCAGGCTTGGGGCTGGCGCCCAGCACCGCGACGTGATGGTCGGCGTTACTCATGTCGATATCCGTTAAATGATCTTTGCCGAGATATTAACCTTGAGCCAATGTGGCTGTCGTTGGCCGCTTATCACCGTAAAATGCGGGGAAACCAAACTAAGCGTCGGAGAGTTCTGTATGTTGGGTTCAGCGGTGTTGCTGCATGTGATCTCGGTGGTGATCTGGGTTGGCGGGATGTTCTTCGCCTATGTGGTGTTGCGTCCGGTGGCGGCCAGTCAGTTGGAGCCTCCGGTGCGGCTCACGCTGTGGGTCGGCGTATTCCGCAACTTTTTTCCGTGGGTGTGGGTGTGTATTGCCGTCATCCTGGCGACCGGGCTGTGGATGATCTTCGGCTTCTTCGGCGGTATGGGGGCCGTCGCGCTGTACGTTCACGCGATGTTCGGCCTCGGTATCCTGATGATGCTGATCTTCTTCCATGTCTTCTTTGCACCGTTCGGGCGACTGAAGAAAGCAGTAGCTGCGCAGGACTGGCCCGCGGGCGGCAAGGCCCTGGCGCAGATCCGTATGCTGGTCGGCATCAACACCATTATCGGCCTGGTAACGATCGCCATCGCGGCCGCCGGCCGTTACCTGGTACCGGCATAAGGCAAAGCCGGTACAACCGGGGCGCATATTTTGTCGCTTTGCGCCCCGGTGTCTCATGGTCACCAGGTAAAGCCCAGAATTTAAAGTATATTCCGGCTGTTCGGCCGGACATAAATCCACATTAATTCTGTCGTCGGCGGGATTTCATCAGACCGTTCGCCTTTGCCGCCTATCTTTAAAAAGGTAGTACCAGAGGTAAACGAAAATGACCGATATCCAGAGCCTGTTGGGCGACGAGGCCGAGTATCTGCTTGCCCACCGTTGTGAAACCATTCCGCAAGACACCATCCACGTGCCGGGCGGGGACTATGTCGACCGGGTCGTCTCGCAGTCCGACCGCAAACCGGGTGTGCTGCGAGGTCTGCAGACGCTGATCGACCATGGTCGTCTCGGCGGCACTGGCTATCTCTCGATCCTTCCCGTCGACCAGGGTGTAGAGCACTCGGGCGGTGCATCGTTCGCGCCGAACCCGATGTTCTTCGATCCGGAAAACATCATTCAGCTCGCCATGGCCGGCGGCTGCAACGCGGTGGCATCGACGCTCGGCGTGCTCGGTTCGGTCGGTCGGCGCTATGCGCACAAGATCCCGTTCCTGGTGAAGATCAACCACAACGAGTTGCTGACCCATCCCAACATCTTCGACCAGACCTTGTTCGCCAGCGTTGAGCAGGCCTTCGACATGGGCGCGGTCGCGGTCGGTGCGACCATCTACTTCGGCGCGCCCGAGTCGCGGCGTCAGATCATGGAGATCAGCGAGGCGTTTCATCGGGCGCACGAACTGGGCATGGTGACGGTGTTGTGGGCCTATCTGCGCAACAACGCGTTCAAGAAGGATGGCGTCGATTACCATGAGTCGGCCGACCTGACCGGCCAGGCAAATCACCTGGCGGTGACGATCGAGGCCGACATCGTCAAGCAGAAACAGGCGACCTGCAACGGCGGCTACAAGGCGGTCGGATTCGGCAAGACGCACCCGAAGGTCTACGAGGATCTGACCAGCGACCACCCGATCGACCTGGTGCGCTACCAGGTTGCGAACTGCTACATGGGGCGCATCGGTATGATCAACTCGGGCGGGCCGTCGGGCCAGGATGATCTGCACCAGGCGGTGCGCACCGCGGTAATCAACAAGCGCGCCGGCGGCATGGGATTGATCTCCGGGCGCAAGGCGTTCCAGAAACCGATGGACGAGGGCGTGAAGTTGCTCAATGCCATCCAGGATGTCTACCTGTCGGATCAGGTCACTATCGCCTGACAGTACAACGCGTGCCGGACACCGAACCCCGAGGTTTGGTACGCTGGCGCGCGTATGGCGGACCATTTTCACAGCAAGCACAGCCTGGTTGCGTGTCACGAATGCGACGAGCTGCAACGCCTGCCGGCCGAGCGGGAGCGCGGACGTGTGCGCTGTCTGCGCTGCGGCTGCGTGCTGCACCATGCCGGCAGGGACGCGATCGCTGCGCCGCTGGCTTTGGGCTTGGCGGCGCTGGTGCTGTTCGTTCTGAGCAACGCCTTTCCGCTGCTCGACTTCGGTCTGCACGGCCGCCACGACAGCACCTATCTGCTGGCCGGTATCCGCGAACTGTTCAACCAGGACATGCCGTTGCTGGCCAGCGTCGTGTTGTTCACCACGATCATCGCGCCGTTGCTGCACATCTCGCTGTTGATCTACCTGTATCTGCCGTTGGCCTTGGGCAGGCGGCCGCCGGCGTTCGCCAAGGCCCTGCGCCTGGTACAGACCATCCTGCCGTGGAGCATGCTTGAGATCTTTCTGCTCGGGGTGTTGGTCGCCGGCGTGAAACTGGCCGAACAGGCGACGATCGTCGCCGGCCCCGCGGCGTGGTCGCTGGGCCTGTTGGTGTTCGTGTTGAGTGCGGCCGCAACCCAGGTGCATCCGCAACGGCTGTGGGAACGGGTTGCATGAGCGCCGCCAGTCACAGCCTCGCGGGTAACCATCTCGCCTGCCATACCTGCGGCCTGGTCAGTCGCCATCCCGAGGTGTTGACAGCGCGGTTGAGCTGCCCGCGTTGCGGTGTCGAACTGCACCATCGCATCCCGCGCAGCGTGTCACGGTCGTGGGCCTTCCTGGTCGCGGCGATGATGTTGTACATCCCGGCCAACCTGTTACCGATCATGCATGTCACTTCGTTGGGCAAAACCCGTTCCGACACGATTCTCAGTGGTGCCGAGTACCTGCTGGTGCATGGCATGTGGCCGCTGGCGCTGATCGTTTTTGTCGCCAGCGTTCTCGTTCCGGTGGTCAAGATCCTGGTCCTGGCCTACCTGTTGATCTCGGTGCAGCGGCGATCGCCCGGACGCGCGATGGAGCGTCTGCGTCTCTACCGTTTCACCGAATTCGTCGGCCGCTGGTCGATGGTCGATGTGTTCGTGGTCACCGTGTTGGTTGCGCTGGTTCACCTGGGCAACGTCGCCGAGATCGAAGCCGGCCTGGGCGCCGTGTTCTTTGCCGGCGTCGTCGTACTGACCATGTTTGCTGCGCAGACCTTCGATCCTCGCCTGATTTGGGATAACGTCAGAGCCCATGCCGCAAGACACACCACCGAGTGACGAACTGCCCGAAGCAGTCGTCGACGAACGACGCACCGTATCCCTGGTATGGCTGATCCCGTTGATCGCCGTCATGGCAGCGGTCTGGCTGGGTTACCGTGCCTACCAGCAGCAGGGTCCCTTGGTTACGATCGGGTTTCAGACCGCCGAAGGACTCGAGGCCGGTAAAACGCGGGTTAGGTTCAAGGATGTCGATGTGGGCGTGGTCGAGTCGATCGAACTCAACCCGGATCTGAGTGGCGTGATCGTCAACGCACGCCTGGTCAATCATGTCTCCGATTATCTGAACGACAAGACCCGCTTCTGGGTCGTACGGCCGCGTCTGTCCGGCGGGCAGATCTCGGGCTTGAGCACCTTGCTCGGCGGCACCTTCATCGGCGTCGATCTGACGCCGGACGGTGAATCACGTCGCGAGTTTCAAGGCCTCGAATCACCGCCGATCGTCACCGCGACCGATCCCGGCAAGACCTTCGTATTGCGCACCGAAAACCTCGGCTCGTTGAGCATCGGGTCGCCCTTGTTGTATCGCGGCATCGAAGTGGGGCGAGTCGTCGGCTTCGAGATGCGCGAACCGCGCGGGGTCGACGTGCATATCTTCGTCGACACCCCGCACGATAAAAAGGTGTTTCCGGATACGCGTTTCTGGAACATCTCGGGTATGGCGGTATCGCTTGATGCCAATGGCCTGCAGGTCAAAACCGATTCGCTGGCATCGATGCTGTTGGGCGGCGTGGCCTTCGGTAATCCACCCGAGGTCGCCACCGAGGCTCCAGCAGCGGAAGACACCGAGTTTATCCTGTATCCGACGCGTGACATCGCCCTTGAAAGGCGCTTCGAACATCGCCAGAAATGGCGCGTGGCGTTCGAAGGATCGATTCGCGGGCTGTTGCCCGGCGCGCCCGTCGAGTTCAGGGGGAGGGCGAGGTCGTTCGCGCGCACCTGGAGCTCGATCCGGCCAACCAGGATACGCACATCCCGGTCGATATCTTCATCGAGCCCGAGCGGCTCGGCGTTGAAGGAATGGACGCCGAACACCTGAGCGCGGAAACGACCCGGGCTATTTGGGATGAATTGGTCGCCAACGGGCTGCGTGCACAATTGAAATCGGGCAACCTGCTAACCGGCGCCCTGTACGTCGATCTCGACTTTTATCCCGACAGCCGGAAGCAGGAGATTGCCTGGACCGAGGGCAAGCCGCCCAAGCTGCCGACCGTGCCGACCGCGTTCGACGAACTGCGTGGCCTGATGACCAAGCTGGCGAAGCTGCCGTTGGACTCGATGGGCGAGGAATTCAGCGGTAGTCTTGCCGCGATGCGCGCCACACTCGAATCCACCAATCGTCTGCTTGTCCGCCTCGATCGTGAGACCGCGAGCGAGCTCAACAAGACGTTGGCCGAATCACAGAAGGCGCTGGCCGGGCTCAATCAGGTGCTGCGGCCGGATTCGGCATTGCAGGCGCAGGCGCAGCGCGCTTTGCAGGAGTTGAGCGCGGCGGCTCGCTCGTTCCGTATCATGGCCGACTATCTCGAGCGCCATCCCGAGGCGTTGATTCGCGGCAAAGGAGCAGTGCAACAGTGATGGTTCGATTTGCCTTTCCCTGGGTGCTGGCTGGTCTGCTGTCGCTCGCAGCCTGCACCACGACCACGCCGCCATCGAGCTTCTACACGCTGGACCCGGACTATGCGATCAAACCCGACAGCCGCCGCGATCTGACATTGGCCCTGGGGCCGATCTCGATGCCGCAGTACCTCGACCGGCCGCAGATCGTTACCCGCGAAGGCGGCAACCGCCTCAAGGTCGATGAGTTCAATCGCTGGGGCGGGTCGCTCGAGGAAGAGATCGCCGGTGTGTTGGCGCATCGCCTCAACGGCCGCCTCGGCACACATCGCATCTATGACTACCCGAGTCGGGTCGGCAGCAATACCGACTACCGGATCGCGCTCGATATCCGTCGCCTGGATGGGCCTTTGGGCGGCGAACTGCGGCTCGATGTCGCTTGGTCGATCGTCGACGATCGCAGCGGTGCCATCGTGGGTACGGATCAATCGACCTACACCGCGCTCAGCAAGGGGGGCGCGTATAGCGACTACGCGGCAACGATCAGCACTTTGCTTGGCGAACTTGGCGATGACCTGGCGAATGCTGTGTTGCAGCTGGTTGCCGAGCAAAGCTCGAACCGACGATAGCCAAAGAAAAAGCCCGCCGTTCGAACACGGCGGGCCAACTCGATAGTCAGGAGGAGTGAGATCCCACGCAACACGTCACTGAGTCGACATGAGGCGTTGGATCTAGTCTGGTTGATGCGCCGAATGCTCGCCTTGATCTTCCTCAATTCATAAACATTTTCTGATTTCTTAATACGGAGATACGCCGCACCACCGTTTTCGGGTATCTTCAATTAGGGATTGCGTCGGTGCCGAGGATTGCCGCAGCAACTCACTCGGTTACTTCGTGTTTTGTAAGTGGCTGACAAACATAATGAAATTTCCGTATTTTCCGGTTTTTACGAACTTTGACAATAAACTGGAATCTAGGTATTGGAAAACAAAAGGCGACTTTCGTACATTCCGCCGCATCAGCATTCAGCGGTGAATTCCCATGGTAAGCGATCTCATGAAGGATGAAGATCTGCCGGACAAACCAGTAGACCTCTTTCCCAAGGGGTGGACGGTCGGGCGTTCTGCTGCATCGCTCGTGCGGGATGGCGAAAACGTGCTGCTCGAAGGCAAGGGTAAATCCGCCGACGAGGCGCCAGCGGACGTGAAACCGTCGCCGAAAAAAGCCGAACCATCACAAGCAGATGCCGCGGCGGCACCTGTTGCCGAGAACACTGAAAGCAACAAAAAAGCGGCTGCCAAGACGACACCGGCAGTAGATCGCGACCTTGCCGATCTTGCCGACCCAGATACCGAAACCTTGTTCGACGATGCCGATGACGACTTGTGGGCGTCCAGCGTGTTTGTCGGCAGCGAGCCCGATGTGGACGACGCCGCCGAGTCGTCAGACCCCTGCAACGACACCGGCACCTTCTTTCTGCATCCCAGTGCCGCCAAGGAACATGAGCGGCTGTCGAAATTGGCGCGCGACGACGACGCGACCGAGGTCCGGATGCCGGCCGTCGACCGCTCCGCCGCAGATGATCGCGATCAAACGCGGCCGCTGCCGCAATTGGGCGGGCGCGAGCGCGATCCCCTGATCAACTGGTCGATGGCCGATCTGGCCGACGAGCGATCTCCCCGGCTGCCGGTCGACTACGACGAAGCCGTGCTTCCCGACCGCGAGGTCGAGTCGATCAGTGCAGACAATGACGAGACCGCGCCCATGGCGGCCCTGATGGATCACCAGGTGGTGGAGGTCGGCGCTGCGCTGACCGCTTTGCGTAACGATAGCTTCCGCCGACCGGCGCGCACCCATGGGCACGATGACGCCGACCAAGCCGTGGGTTCATTGGGCCGCTGGGGCAGGCGCATCACCTTGTTCGGTCTGTGGGCACTGGTGGCGCTGTTGCTGATGGTGCTGTTTTCCGCAGTTACCGTTGTCGAACAACAACGCAGCGTCAAAGCCGGCGTGGTCGACACGGTGGTTGCGATGGGCGATCAGATCGGTGATTGGGCCAGCGGGATCCGTGGGTGGATCACGGGCGAGGAGGCTAAGTCTGTCGAAGAGCCGACGACTGATGGCCTGCCTGCCGATGCGAAGGCCGATAGCGACGGGATGACGGTGTTGGAAAAGTCACCGGAAGAACAACCGGTGCGTGTCGATCTGCCGGCAAACTAAGCGCCGGCAGATCGAACAGTTTGGTCAGATCTACTTGCTGGCGGCGTCCGCCACGCGCGAAGAGCCCGACTTGAGAGCAGACAGGTCCCAACCGCACTGACGCTCGACGACCGCAAAGATGGCGTCGTCGGTCTTGTGCAGCATGGTCAGCTTCGGATCGTTGTCACCGCGCTTGGGACGCTGATCCCAGATGTGCTTGGGCGACAGGCGGCAGCTCTTCTTGTACTTCGCCGGATAGTGCGCCTCAGCAAACTTCTTTTGTCCCCATACACTGCTACGGCGCGGTGCCTCACCGCGTTGCGCGACCGTGATGGCCAGGTACTTGCCGGTATAGCGTACGTCCGGATTGCGGCGTGCGTGACGACTGCGATTGAAGTCGATCGGGCCTTCTTTCATCGCTCCGCCGACCAGCTCGTAGGTGTCCTGGTCGAACAGAACCGGTTCGCCGGTAGGCAGGGTTACCTTGAACACGCCTTTGCTGTGGTCGGAGGTCAACGAAGGCAGCTGTTTGCGTGGGAAGAAATGCACCTCGCGGAACATATTGTCGTGGCTGAAACGACCCGAAATCTTGACGTCGTCGTTGACCGCCAGATAGATGTTTTCGCGCGCACGGTCGGCGAACAGGAAGGCGTATTCGCGCCGTGGACCTTTCTTCTTCATTCCGACCGGGTTGACCTTGGGTGAGCCGCTGTTGTTGAACGAGAAGCCGACCACGTTGCGCTTGCGGTTCGGTTCGTAGAAGTAATAACGCAGGCCCTTGTGAGCAGTGGCCTTGATACTGCGGTCGTAGCGATACTTTTCCCGAATGCCGTCGCGCTCCGGCGAAGCCGTTTCCGAGAGTGCTGCCAAGCCGTCGAATCGAGGGTAGCTGTAGGTTTGCTTCGGTGTTTCTTTTGGGGTCGGTTTTTCCTGCACCGGCGCACACGCCGCAATTGCCAGGGCACAACCAACAACGATCAGTTTACGCACTGCAAAGTCTCCCTTGTCATTAATCGGTCGCAAGTCCAGGCGAGCGTCAAGCTCGGTGAAACGCCTCTGACGTTTAGTGATCGGCACCCTGTCCTGCGTTCATTATGTGACGGCCCGAATCCGGTCGACTGAACCCTGAGCAGGCAGCAGCGACCCCGGCTATCGCCGATAACGTGAACCCGGCACGGTTTCCGGAGGCCTCACTCTACGGTGGCTTCCCCCCGGGGGAACGTGGTTCGTGATCTTAGTGTGGGTCGCCCAGGCGATTCAACCATTGCCGCGGAGATACGCCGGTAAGCGCGCTAAATGCACGCGAAAAGGCGCTGGCGCTGGCGTAGCCGGTGGCGTCGGCGGCCCGCTGAATCGAATTGCCGCGGCGCAGCATAGATTGTGCGACGCCGACGCGGTAATCGCCCAGATAGGCGAGCGGGGTCGCCCCGACCTTCTCGCGAAAGCGGGCGGCGAAGCGTGCGCGCGACATGCCCGCAACCTTGGCCAGAGTGGCCAGCGTCCAGGGTTCGGCCGGCGCGTCGTGCATGGCGTTGATCGCTTTGAGCAGCTGTGGGTCGGCGAGGCCGGCCAGCAGGCCGATGTCGAGTCGGCCCTTGTCCATCAGGTCTCGCAGCAACTGAATGATCACGACCTCGGCCAGTCGGTCGAGTATCGCTTGGCGTCCGCAGTGCACCTCGCCGGCTTCGCGAAACAGCAGGTGCAGGGTTGCATCGAGGTCTGCCAGGTCGGTCAGCGGCAACAGGATCAGGTCGGGGAGGGCGGTGACCAGCGGGTTGCGTAGGCCGCCGTCGAACTCGAATGAGGCGCACACAGTTTCGGTGCCGGATGCCGCGGGTACCAGTCGATGAGTGGTCGGGCTCATGTAGAAAGCGAGCGTCGGCTCGGCGATCTCTACCGGTGCACGGCCGGCAGTCTCCAGTCGCAGGCGTCCGTCGCGCACGATGTGCAGATAACCGAATCCATCTTCGGCCTCGAACAGCGTTGAGCGGCACACGGGGCCCGTCTGGAAGACGTGGGCACGCAACGAAAACCATTTGAGCAGAGAAACGAGTCGATCTTGCATGCGAGACTATCGGTATAAAAATAGCGACGATTAGGCACAAATCGTATCACATTCCAGGCCATGCTTCCGTCACCCCGATCGTGGGGCGAACGTCAAACATTCAGGAGATCGAGAATCATGACCAGAATTTCACCCGTGTCGCTGAACGACATCGACAAGGCAACCGCCGACGTCCTGTCCGGCGTACGCAAAAAACTCGGTGTGCTGCCGAACATTTTCACCACCTTTGCGCATGCGCCGGCGGCGCTGCGCGGCTATCTGGCGTTGAACGAGTCGCTCGCCGGCGGCGCGTTGACGGCTCGCCAACGCGAATCCATAGCGATTGCAGTCGCGCAAGAAAACGCCTGTGAGTATTGCCTCAGCGCGCATGCGGCGATCGGCAAGGGTCAAGGGCTCAACGATGCCGATATCGCCCAGGCGCGCATCGGCGGTGCGCAAGATCCCACCGAGAACCTGATCACCGCGTTCGCGTTGAAACTGGTCCGGTCGAAAGGTGAGTTGGATGCCGAGGAGTTTGCCGTGGCCAAGGCCGCCGGCCTGAGCGACCGGCAGATCGTCGAGATCATCGCCCATGTCGCGCTCAACGTGATGACCAACTACCTCAACAAGGTGGCCGGTACGGCCGTCGACTTTCCCTTGTTGTCACTCGATAACGCAGCCTGACCGCTCGCGCGTAGAGGAGAAGAATATGCAAACCAACAAACTGATATGCCGCCTCGGCGCCATTGGCAGCCTGGCCATTGTGTCGTTCACTTCGACGATTGTGTCGGCGGACTACCCCAACGTCGAATCGGGACCTGTATTTGACGAGCGAGGTCGATTGCTACAGCCGAGCAACTTTCGCGAAGGGGTGTTTATCGGTGCGCCTTTGACGCCGCATGCGTTGAATGACGGAAAGGCGGGCTTCCCCGAGTTCCACAACGTGTACGTTGACCGCGCCGCCTATCGACACTTTCAGCGCACCGGCGAATGGCCGGAGGGAACGGTGCTGGTCAAAGAGCTGCAATTGGTGAAGAAGGGCACTTTCGACGATGGCTCGCGGTTGGAGGCATCCGGGCGCGGTTATTTTCCGGATGAACCCAACGGGCTCGACGTGTCGGTCAAGGACAGCAGGCGTTTTGCCGCGACCGACGGCTGGGGCTTTTTCAACTTCGGCCACCATGCGCCGCCCTATGCGTCGGCCGCCGAGGTTGCGCCGGCAGAGGCGTGTGCGGCTTGCCACCAGGCCAACGCGCATGACGACATGGTGTTCTCGGACTTCTATCGTCAGCTGACTCCGCTACCGACGCCGGCAATGCCTTGAGTTGTCCGCGCGCACCGGAACGGTCAGCAGACCGTTTCGGTGCGACTGTGCAGCGGTTCAATTTCAACGCTGGTGGCTCAAATGCAGCACGACCAGCACCGCCCGTTGTATCTGAAGGCTCGCGATAGGGCTGAACCGCTAGGGCCTATCGGCATTTCCGCGAATAGCGCAAAGCTTGGCATGTGCTCTGCAATGTCCGTTGTGCCAATTCAACACGGAGAGGAGCGAACAATGACAATCTTCGAAGCACTTCGGGCCGACCACGATGTACAGCGTGCCCTGATCAACGACCTGGTCAACACGGAAGGCGACAGCGCAACCCGCCGTCGGCTGTTCGATGAGATCAAGGCCGAACTGCAGGCGCATGCGGCGGCGGAAGAACGCCATTTTTACGTACCGCTGATGGCGTCGGATATGACGATCGAAAAGGCCCGGCACAGTGTGGCCGAGCATCACGAACTCGACGAATTCATTGAACAGCTTGAAGAAACCGAGTTTTCATCGCCGGGCTGGCTGGTTACCGCGAAGAAGCTCGAACACCGTTTGTTGCACCACCTCGAGGAAGAGGAGCGCGAGGTATTTCAACTCGCCGGCAAGGTGTTGTCTGAAAACGACAAGGAACTGCTGGCCAAGCGCTTCAACAACGAACTGAAAGAGCAGAAGCTCGCCATTGGTTCATAACTCTGCTCGGTTATTCGATCAGCGTGAAGCAATCCAGATCGCGGGCCACACTCATAGGCCCGCGATAGGCCTCGGCAATGAGCGCCTTGTTTTGTTCCAGCGTGCGCAGGCTGCGCGCCATCAGGTGCGACAGCACCAGTTTCTTAACCCCGCTGTCGGCTGCTAGTCGGCCGATATGGCGTGGCGTCGCATGCAGGCTGCGTGCGGCACGACCGGCATCCTGCGGGATGGCGTGCGCCATCACCAGCAGATCGACGTCTTTCGCCAGTGCGGCAAAGGCGGGGTTGTCGTCGCTCTGGTCGCCGGAAAACGCAATACGTTTGCCGTGTGCCTCCACCATCAATCCCAAAGCCGGTACGATGCCATGCCGCACGCCGACGGCACTCACCTTGAGGTCGTCCGTCTGCATAACGGTTAGTGGTTGCGTGATCGTCGCGTCGACGTCGGTCGGTATGGCCTCGAACAAATCATCACTGCCATCCAGGTAGCCTGCCAGGTAGCGGAACGCGCCGCGATCCTCGCCGAACAACGCCTGCAAAAACTCAGAGGTTGCCGGCCAGCCGCTCTTACCGGTCGGGCCGATGATCGGCAGTGGACGAGTGCGTGAGGAAAAATAGCCGCTTTTCAGCAAAGCGGGCAGGTCGGCGGCATGGTCGGTGTGCAGATGCGTGAGCACGATGGCGTCGAGGTCTGCGATGTCCGCCCCCGACTGCCCGAACCGCAGAAAAACGCCACCGCCGACATCAACCATCACCTTCGCCTTGCCGTCCAACCAGACCAGATAGCCACTGGAGGCGCGGTCGTCGTCAGCGATCGGTCCACCCGTGCCAAGCACCTGCACCGCCAAAGTGCCTGCGCAGGTGGACGGTGCGTCTGCGGCCACGGCGTTGGTGGCGAGCAGCAATGCGCTCAGTGCTGCGAACAGTGTCTTCATTCCGTGGTTTCTCCCGAATTGCCGTCGCGACTCGATGCCTTTGCCCGACCCGAAGCAAGAAGACCGGCGCCGACATCGTTTTGTTTCAAAAATGTCATCAGAACCTTCGTCGTGATCTCAGGGCAAAAAAATGGAATAAAGCAGGCATCGCGGTGTTCTTGTCGTTAGTGACCCAGCGCCATAGGGGCGGGTGTCTGTGAATTCAAGCAACACAAGGAAACAACTATGCCTTTGTCGATTCGATCGTTGATGCTTGGCGCCATGCTGTGGATGCCGATTGCTACCCTGGCTGCGGAACCCGCCGCCAATGGTTTGCTCATGCCGGAAGACTATAAAGACTGGCGGGTGATCTCCAGTTCGCACCGCACAGATCACAAGAGCCTGCGGGTGATTCTCGGTAACGATATTGCGGTAAAAGCGGCAAGGGAAGGCAACACGAATCCCTGGCCCGATGGCGCGATCCTGGGCAAGGTGGTGTGGAAAGAAAAAGTCGATCCGCACTGGGCTGCGGCGATCGTGCCGGGTGACTTCTCACACGCCGAGTTCATGTACAAGGATTCGAAAAAATGGGCAGCCAATGACGGATGGGGTTATGCGCGCTGGGTCGGCACGGAGCTAAAGCCCTACGGCAAAGACGCCACCGCAGCACAGGCCGAGTGCATTGCTTGCCATACCCCGGTCAAAGACCGCGACTGGGTGTTCACTACGCCGGCCGTCTTTCCCTAGCCCAAGTGGCCGCGGCATCGCCTACGTTGTGAGCGATCGATGATGCATGGAGGCACTGATGCCCTACGGTTGTCGTGAACGATAGATTTCGCAAGGACATGACGGCGCAGATTCCCAGTCTGCGCCGTTATGCGCGTGCGCTGACGGGTACGCAGGACGAGGCGGACGATCTCGTTCAAGATTGCCTTGCGCGCGCCTGGAGCCGGATGCATATGTGGCAGCCGGGCAGCGACCTGCGCAAATGGTTGTTTGCGATCATGCACAACCTCTATGTCAACAACGTGCGTCGCTCGGCGCGAACGCCGCAGGCTGTACCGTTGGACGACGTGGCGGCTTCGCTGCCGCAACGCGATCAGGCTGCTGATTCGTTGCATCTGCGTGACCTGGAGTCCGCGTTTGCAAAGCTTTCGCCCGACCAAAAACAGGTGCTTCTGTTGGTCTCGCTGGAGGGGCTTTCTTATTCCGAGGTTGCGCTGATGCTCGACGTGCCGCTCGGCACCGTCATGTCTCGTCTGCACCGCGCCCGGCAGAAATTGCGTGAGCTGCTGGGTTTCGACAGCATAGTGTCGCTGAGGGCCGTGAAATGAACGAGACGACGAGACCAATCACAGATGACGACCTGCACGGCTATGCCGACGGGCAACTGTCGCCGCAACGTCGCGCCGTGGTCGAAGCCTATCTACACGAAAACACCGAAGCGGCGCAGTTGGTGCGTTCCTATGTGCAGATCAACCAAGGTTTGCATGCGCTGTTTGACGAACCGGCAAGCGAGCCGGCGGTGGAAGATTTCCACCCTGCGGTACGGCGCCTGTCGAATGCTTGGCGAATGGCGGCGGCAGGGGTTGTGATGGCCGTTGGTTTCGCCGCCGGCTGGCTGGGCCATGTTATTGCCGATGATGCGACATCGCCGGTGATGGTCGATCTGGTCAGCCCGGCGGCATTCGCGCATGTGGTGTTCACAACCGACAAGACACACCCCGTCGAGATCGACTCCGAGCAGGCAGAACACCTAGAAACCTGGTTGTCGAACCGTCTCGATACGCCGTTACAGGCGCCGGACCTTGGCTCGCAAGGTTTCCGTTTGCTCGGTGGTCGGCTGCTGCCGTCGACCGGGCGCATGGCCGCACAGTTCATGTACGAGAACGAACAGGGCCTGCGTGTGACCCTGTACCAACGCAAGGGCGAATGGGGGCACAACGACAATGCATTCGGTTATGCCTTTTATGACGGTGTCGGTGTGCTGTTCTGGACCGAGGGTCAGATGGGGTATGCCTTGTCGGGCGCGCTCGACCGGTCGCGCATATTGAAGCTCGCTGATGCGATGCGGGGGCTGAAGGCGCCGCCGGCCAGGCATTTCTAGATTTCGGATTGCGTTCGACGCAGCTCCACTCCAATCGAAAGAAGGCCTCTGGGTGGACGCGGGAGATGGTGTGCACGAAAGAGATCTGGAAGCTTTGACCCCCGCTCTTGGGATCGCCCAAGCATGCTTGAAAGAAATAGACAGAAACGAAGAGAAAAGCGAAAGATCGATTGATTACATGTATTTACTTCGTTTCTGGTGTGTTCTCTAGTTTATTTCCATTCTGGTCCTTGCGCGTGCCCATCAGTCGCAATGAATCAATTGGTCATCTCGCCAAATGTAAGCATTGTGGCGCGACTTGCCGGGCTGGATGTGTTCGAAGCTTTGCAACGTGTTGGCGGGTAGGGAAGGTTTTGACATACTGAAACCTTGAATCAGCACGGCCATGCGAATTCAAGAATGGACGAACTAAAAATAAAGCCGGATATTGCGCAAGACTTAATCTGTCCCGTATGCAAGTCGCCTGGAATGCAACTGAGCGACTCAGCGTTTCATTGCAGCAATCATGATCATTCAAACTGCTTCCCAGTTATCGATGGTTGCCCAGTGCTGATCAACGAAGGGAACAGTGTCTTTGCCATCGAAGATTTTCAATCTCGACATGTCACAACCATGGATCTGCGCAAGCCGTCGGAAAAGCCAAATACTCTGGCTGACAAGGTGAAGCGTTGGTTGGCGAAACTCACTCCCTCCATCTCGCGGTCAGTCAGCGATTACTTTCCCAAGGATGCCCTGGAGGAAGTCCAGACCAGTTTAGGTCATGCACCAAAGGCGTTGATCCTGGGTGCGGGTGATCGACAGATCAAAGCTGCGGCGAGCGGTGACATCGTTTACAGCGATGTCGCTGTTGGTGAGTTGACGCAACTGGTCTGTGATGCTCACGACATCCCGTTCCCTGAGAACTATTTTGATGTCGTGATTGCGGCTGCGGTGCTCGAACATGTTGCGGACCCTTATCGCTGCGTTAACGAGATACATCGCGTATTGAAACCCCAAGGATTCGTTTACGCGATCACACCTTTCATGCAGCAAGTGCACATGGGGCGCTACGACTTCACCCGATTCACCCATCTTGGGCATCGCCGCCTATTCCGAAGGTTCACCGAAGAGCGCAGCGGCGTAGCCAATGGCCAGGGAATGGTTCTGGCATGGAGCATTGAGCGTTTCATAGCGGGGTTTTCCGACAATCCTCGCACGCATGCCAAGCTGCGCAGCTTGGCTCGTTTTGTCGCGTTTCCGTTTTCTCGCTTCGATCGCGTGCTCGCCAGGAAGGCGTGTGCGTATGACTCGGCTTCTGCGTTTTACTTTTTTGGGCGCAAAAGCGACCAAGTATTGTCCGATAGGGATCTCATCAAAGGCTATCGTGGGCTGTTGTAGGTCGATGGCTTGGGTTGACGTTGTGTTCGCATGCGGCTGATCCAACGGTTTTGCCATTGGGCTATCGATCAACCTACCCGCATCACGTAGACCGCATTGCTTTTGACCTTGGGAGTGGTGATGTAAATCACGCTCTTCCATGGCGCGTAGTAAAACACCTTTTTGCCGGGATAGCGGTCATAGGGCGGTGGCTTGCCGTCAGGCGTGTAGCGTCCCTCAGTCTTGTTGTTTGGATCGAAAGTGAACCATCGGCCCTGAATCTTGGGTTGCTGCATGCGTCTTAGCACCTTGTCCCATTCCGGGATATAGACACAAGCAGGCATCTCGTTTTTCCAGTCAAAGGCTACGCCCTTGAACTTGCCATTTTTAATGGATTCCTTTTTCAGGTCGTAAATTGCCCATCGTGCACTACCGTTCGCATAGCCGAGATAGAGGATGTTGTCTTTATAGCGGGTGCCGCAGGTGGAACCGCCGAGGCTCCACGGTACGCCTTTTTGGAGTCGCACCTTATGTGTCTTCGGGTCGTAGCGGATATGATCGTGGCGACTGTATTTCTTGTAGCGAAGATGGCCGACCACGGTGTCGTGGAACTCGTTGTAAAACAGATTTCCGTAGATGTCCGGATACCTGTCTTTGCCCTTTACGTGCCAGACCTTCCCCGTTGTTTCTTTGCTAACGGTGTTGAACGACCAGAGATGGCCGCGCGATTGGTTGATGGTTTTGCGTTTCGTGTCGAACCACACGCCGTTGTACTGGTGGCGCGAGGTGGGCATGCCGTCCGGCAGTATGTCCGCCGGCTTCTTGAGCGCGGGGCGATAGTTGGTGAAGTTCTTGGATTTTCTGTATTCGTTGGACCATTCGAATCCTGGTCGGTCAGGATCGGAGGGAAGCTGTTCGATGACCCAGGTATCGTCACCGCCCATATGTTCGATATCCAGCGACCAGATCGCATTCAGGCTCGTATTGCCGTGTCCTCCTCCCCAGGGTATGTAAAATTTGCCATCGTCCCCGAGATCGCCGCTGACCCACGCGCTGAAGGTCTCTCGTATTGAACCGTTGCCGTGGTTGAGCGTTTTGAAACGCTTGCCCATGGCCGACTCAAGTTTTCGCCGCAATGGTACGAGTGAGGTATCGGCAACTTCGTACCATGTGTTCAGCTGAAGCGTGTGGAGGCTTTCTTGTAGCACCCTGCCGTTTGAATCTTTCTCTGGAACCCAGACGAAATCACTTTCGGCCCACGCTGGCAATGAGCTCATGCTCAGTTGTGCACGAATCATCCTGTATCGGCTCGCTCGTTGAGACTTCAGTGTTAGGCTAACTCCCTGCTTGTCATGCGGCAAGGCTGCAGCCAACGAACCCCGCCTGCTCAAGCGAGCCTGTTAACAACGACACAAATTGTCGTGAGTGTTCACGTTTTTGGTTTCGACGGTGGCCGGCAGCGTGCTTGTTGTGGGATAAAAAGCGGTCGTTGTAGAGAAGTGGTGTTGAGGGGGCTGGAGAAATTGATCTCTAGAGCGAACAGTCGCCTTGCAGTCCATTGGCTACGGACTAAGCGATACCGCCCCTCTTTGAGAGATTGACATGCCGAGGATTACTCGATCTTTCTGAAGTATTTCCGTTTGCACTTGTGACAACGAAACTTTGGATTTCTCAGCAGTAACCTTTCCAAGAACGTCCTATGGACACGATCAGCGGTTTGGTGTCCGCAGAAAGGGCATTTGAGACTGTAGTCGCGAAAGAACATCGAAATGATCTAACCGTTTGCTCTGTTACATAGACCGTTGTCGTAGATTGCGGGCGTTCACCCGCCGAGTCTTCGAACCGATCCGCACCAGTCCAGTAGATGCCGCCTCACGGATCGCGTCAACCGGAGACTTTGTAGACCAACTCGGTCTGCGAATTGCGGGCCGGCATTTTGGCCAACAACCGCCGATAGTCGATCAGCGCGGGGTGTATGCATGGGCAAGAGTCAGCAGTAACGAAACGGTCCGGCGCAAGATCTGCGAGAGTATCGGTACTCGTCCCATGGCCTTGGCATACGAAAACCACGGCCGATGCCTGAATGTGATCTGTTTGAGATCAGCCCCGGATTTGCTCCGGGGTTTCTCGTGTCTTGACCGTTTGTGGGGAATGATCCGAGCGCCAAACGATAAGGAGGAGTGATCGATCGCCGATGTGATTGGTGCACCCGTTCGAACGTCGTTCGAACTCCCATCTGAATAACAGGGCGACCAATTCTGAAGAAATGGCGCGCCCGACAGGATTTGAACCTGTGACCCCCGCCTTCGGAGGGCGGTACTCTATCCAGCTG
>MWSE01000032.1_pt1 | contig 62908 bp, 60 predicted proteins | sample 1021931 | NCBI WGS metagenome assembly MWSE01 (sample SAMN06338154, study PRJNA374545) | mollusc metagenome | biome: marine bay; material: sediment; isolation source: gill 28 cm from animal B | host: Kuphus polythalamius | place: Philippines: Mindanao | collected 2011-09-12 | reverse complement strand
GGCACGACCACGGCCGGCAGCACCGGCGGCGTCGCCAGCAACCCGACGGCCACGTCGAGCCGGATTGCCGGCATCGATCTGACCGGCAGCAACACGGTGTCGGGTGACAACCTGTTCGCCGAACAGCCGGATGCCTCGCCGGACCTGACGATCAGCATCACGCACTCGCCGGCCAGTTTCGGTGAGGGTTCCACGACCGGTTATTACACGGTCACCCCAGGCAACATCGCCGCGGTACCGACCTCGGGCGTGATGACGATCATCACAACGCTGCCGGCCGGCATCACGCCGGCCAGCTGGCCGACGACCGGCGATTGGATCTGCAACGCCGTTGGCCAGGTCGTGACCTGTACCGGCAGCACGGTGATTGGCGCGAGCAGCACGGGTACGCCGATCATCCTGCCGGTCAACGTTGCCGGCGGTATCGCGCCGACCGTGCTGACCGCCGACACGGTGATCAGCGGCGGTGGCGAAACGGCCGGATTCGAAGGCAACAACACCGACTCGGATCCGACCCCGATCACCCAGTCGGCATCGGTTGCCGGAACGGTCTGGTTCGACAGCAATCACGATCGCGTACGCGATGGCGGCGAGCGGGTAATCGCCAACTGGACCGTCGAGCTCGTGTACGGTGGTGTCGTGGTCGCGACGGCCACGACCGATGCTTTCGGCGCCTACCTGATCACCGGCGTGGCGCCGGGCAGCGGCTACGAAATCCGTTTCCGCGAGCCGGTCAGTGCCGCGATCTGGGGCCGGCCGGTGCCGAACGAAAGCGGTGCGGCCTTTACCGACGGCGTCACCAGTGCGGCCAACCCGGCAGGTGCAGATACCAGCGCGGGCGTGATGCAGGGGCTGAGCCTGGTCGCCGGCAGCAACACGGTCGAGCAGAGTCTGCCGTTGGATCCGAGCGGCGTGGTGTACGACTCAATCACCCGTCAGCCGGTTATCGGCGCGGTGGTGTCGATCAGTGGTCCCGGCGGCTTCAACGCCGCAGCGCACCTGGTTGGTGGCGCGGCCAATGCCAGCCAGACAACCGGTGCCGACGGTTTCTACCAGTTCCTGCTGTTGCCCGGCGCACCGGCCGGTACCTATACGCTCACGGTTGCCGAACCGGGGGGCTATCTGCCCGGTGGCTCGTCGATCATTCCAGTGTGCACCAACACGCTGACGGTCGGTGCCGCGCCGGATCCGGCGTTGGTGCATAACGTCGGCACGGCGCCGGCAGCCGGCTCGCCGATCCACGATCCTCTGGCCTGTCCGGCGGGTAGTGCAGCACTCGCTGCGACCGCCAACAGTACCCAGTACTACCTGAGTTTCGACCTGACGCCGGGTGTCTCGGCAGACCTGGTCAACAACCATATTCCGCTCGACGTGGTGACCGCGGACGCGTTCATCGTGACCAAGACCACGCCACTGGTGAACGTCTCGCGCGGCGACCTCGTGCCGTACACGATCACGGTCACCAACAACCTCACCGGCGCGATCCCCAACGTCGACGTGCGTGACCAGATTCCGCCGGGCTTGAAGTTCCGCAGCGGTTCGGCGAGTGTCGACGGCGTCAGTCAGCAGCCGACGGTCAAAGGCCGCCTGCTGACCTGGCCAAACCTCAGCTTTGCGGTCGGCCAACAGCGCGTGTTCAAACTGATGCTGGTCGTCGGCGCCGGTGTCGGCGAGGGCGAATACATCAACCAGGCGTGGGCCGAGAACAGCCTGATCGCCGCACGCATCTCGAACCTGGCGACGGCATCTGTGCGGGTCACGCCGGATCCGACCTTCGATTGTTCCGACCTGATCGGCAAGGTGTTCGACGACCGCAACGTGAACGGCTACCAGGATGAGGGTGAGCCGGGCATTCCCAACGTACGTGTCGTCACCGTGCGCGGTCTGCTGATCACCAGCGATGAGCATGGTCGTTTTCATATCGCCTGCGCCGACGTACCGAACGAGTGGCGTGGTGGAAACTTCATCCTCAAGCTCGACGAGCGCACCTTGCCGTCGGGCTATCGCCTGACGACCGAGAACCCGCGCGTTGTGCGTCTGACGCGGGGCAAGTTGTCGAAACTGAACTTCGGCGCTGCAATCCACCGCGTCGTGCGTCTCGATGTGGCGCCGGAGGCCTTCGGCGCCGGGTCCGATGAGCTGGTGCCGGTCTGGCAAGACGGCATCGCCAAACTGGTCGAGACGTTGCGCCAGGGTCCATCGGTGCTGCGCATCGCCTATACCGGGAACCCCGGCGACCCACCCGAGCGGGCGCGCTCGCGCGTCGAACACCTGCAACAGCTGATCGAGGCCCGCTGGGACGAGCATGGCTGCTGCTACCCGCTGCACATCGAAACCGAGATGAGCGCAGGGGGGGCAGGCAAATGAAGTCGATAAAGACCCTAGGCCTCTTTGGCTCCCTGATCTGCCTGAGTGTCTCTGCACTGGCCGAGCCGCAGGATTGCGACCATTTCGATGAAAGCCGGATCTGCGTGCTGCCGACGAGTGCCGGCAAGGTATCGAACAACAGCGCCGTCTTCACAGCAGAGCCGGCCGGACAGAACACCGAGCGTGTGGCCAATGGCGCACAGTCTGTCGAGGGTGAATGCGCGGCGCAGCCGACCGCCAAACTGCCGTTCCAGATCAGTGTGGATGGTGTCCCGCTCGGCGAGCAGGGGCCCGCAGACAGTGTCGGCAGTCAACGCTGCAGCGATATCGCGGCAGCGAAGGCCGATGTGCAGATCCGTTACGACAGTCTGGAGCAGACGCCGTGGCTGAACGTCGGTGCCGTTCCGGTCACGGTCGATCGCGATCGCCAGGTGCTGTTCACCAGTTACTCCAACTATCCGGCTTGGATCGAACGCGCCGAGATCCGCGTGTTCAGCGGTGGTCGTGGCACCCAGCAGACGCCGGACGTGGTGCTACCGATCACACTCGGCACGCCGCGGCCGTGGCAGGTGCCCGCCACGTTCGAAGATGGTCTGCGTTTCGTGTTGCGCGTGTACGACGCCGAAGGTCGCTTCGACGAGACGAGGCCGAAAGACCTGTCGCTGACCACGATGAAACTGCCGAAAGACCCGGAGGCTGCACAGCTGGCGGTGTATGGCGAGGACAGTCGCCTGATCGGCAACATTCCGGTGCAGGGTGGCGCCGTGACGGTCAACGGCCGCAACATCGGGCCGAGTCAGCGTGTTTCGGTGATGGGCAGCTGGGTGCCGGTGGATGAACAAGGCCGCTTCGCGACGCGCCAGATCCTGCCAATGGGTACGCACCAGGTGATGGTGCAGTTGCTCGAGCCGAACGGCCGGGTCGCCGAGTTCCGCCGCAACATCAGCATCGCCGACGAGGACTGGTTCTACATTGCCCTCGGTGACCTGACGATCGGTTCGAACAATACGCATGGGCCGGCCCAGTTGGTGACCAACGACGATTCGGAACACTTCGACAACGAGGTGTATGTCGACGGCCGGCTCGCGTTCTATCTGAAAGGCAAGATCAAGGGCAAGTACCTGCTGACCGCGGCTGCCGACACGCGCGAACAGCCGCTCGACAGCCTATTCTCGAACTTCATGGACAAGGATCCGCGCTCGCTGCTGCGACGCCTCGATCCCGATCGCTACTACCCGGTTTACGGCGATGACAGCACCACGGTCGACGATGCGCCGACCCAGGGCAAATTCTACGTGCGCCTCGAACGCGGTCGTTCGCACGTGATGTGGGGAAATTTCCATACCCGCATCACCGGCACCAACCTCGTCCAGTACAACCGCGGCCTGTACGGCGCAAAGCTGCAGTGGATCGACCCGGCACAGACGCAGTACGGCGAGAGCCGCACCAGTGTCGAACTGTTCGCCGCCGATCCGGGCACGCTGCCTGGTCGGGACGAGTTCCGTGGCACCGGGGGTTCGTTGTACTACCTGCGTCGCCAGGACATCACCCAGGGCTCCGAGCGTGCCTGGATCGAGGTACGCGACAAGGATACCGGGATCGTGCTCGAAACCCGTTACCTCGCGCCGCAGCAGGATTACGAGGTCAACTACATTCAGGGTCGCATCGTGCTGCGTGAACCACTCAGTTCAGTAGCCAACGGTTCAGGGTTGATCAGGAATGGCAGCCTGTCCGGCAATCCCGCTTACCTGGTTGCAACGTATGAGTACACGCCCGGGTTCAGCGAGATCGACGACCAGGTGCGCGGTGGCCGCGCCGAAGCCTGGGTCAACGAACACCTGCGTCTCGGCTTGTCCGGCTACAGCCAGAACGCCACCGGCATGGAGCAGGACCTGCTCGGTGCGGATGTCGTGGTGCGCTACAAGCCCGGTACCTTCCTCAAGATCGAAGCCGCGCGCTCTGAAGGCAACGGCAGTGGCAGCAGCGATTCAATCGATGGCGGTTACAACTTCAACGCTGCGAACAGTACCGGCGGCAAAGCCAACGCAGGGCGTATCGAGGGTGCGATCGACTTCGCCGAACTATCGGCCGATCAGGTCGGACGCGCCAGCTTCTATTGGCAGGAAAAACAGGAAGGTTACTCAGGTCCAGGTCAGCTGACCGGCGGTGACGATGCCGAGCAACGCGGCGTCGCCGTGAGCTGGCAGGTGACCGAGATGACCGAAGTGCGGGTGACGTTCGATGATGCCGACACCGAGTTGTCACGCTACAGCGCGGGTGAGGGCGATGTCAGGTTTACCGTTTCGCCGAACTGGGTCCTGTCGTTGGGTGTGAAGGCCGACTCGCGTGACGTTAAAGTCGCGAGCGCCAGCGATGTACTGAACGAGGACGGTGACCGTACCGATGTGCAGGTGCGTGCCGACTACACCCCCGACCCGGAACCCGATGCCGAGGGCAATGTGCCGGACTGGTCGGCATACGGCTATGTGCAGGGCACGGTCGAACGCAGTGGTTCACGCCGTGACAACGACCGGATCGGTATTGGCGGCAAGCGCCGCATCAACAAGCGCTTCACAGTGCGTGCCGAGACGTCGACCGGAGACGGCGGATTCGGCGGCCTGCTTGGCGGCGACTACCAAGTCGACGACCAGACCAACCTCTACCTGAATTACGCGCTCGATACCGATCGTACGGATACCGGCTACCGCGGCCGCCAGGGCGTGCTGAGCGCCGGTGCGCGCAGTCGCTTCAGCGACAGCGTGTCGGTGTTCGGCGAGGAACGCCTGCAACACGGTGACGGGCCGAGCGGCCTGACTCACGCATTCGGTCTCGACTTGGCTCCGGACGAACGCTGGACTTACGGTCTGAGTGCCGAGGCCGGTGAGATCAATGACCCCTTGGCCGGCGATCTCAAACGCCGTGCGCTCGGTGTCAGTCTCGGCTATCGGCATGAGGACACGCGCTATGCCGGTAATCTCGAGTACCGACGCGAACGCGGCAGCAACGGCGAGCGAGACACTTGGCTGTGGCGCAATACTCTGGGCTACCAGGTCGATCCGGACTGGCGCTTCCTCGGTCGTCTGAACATGTCGTTCTCGGACGCGAGCGATGGCAACTTCTTCGACGGCGATTTCGTCGAGGTCGTGACCGGCCTGGCCTACCGCCCGGTCGACAACGACCGCCTGAACCTGCTGTTCAAGTACACCTACTACTATGATCTACCGTCGGCCGGTCAACTCGACAGCACCGGCAGCCTTGCCGATTACTCGCAGCGTTCGCACGTGCTGTCAGTCGACGGTATGTACGACTTGCGTCCGTGGTTGTCGGTCGGTGGCAAGTACGCGCTGCGTCACGGTGAGCTGCGTGACAATCGCATCGGCGATGGGCCGTGGTACGACAGTACCGCGCAACTCGGCATACTGCGCGCTGATCTGCACTGGGTGCACGAGTGGGATACGCTGGTCGAGGCCCGGGTGCTCGACGTCGATGCTGCGGAAGACCGCCGTGCCGGCTTCCTCGTGGCGGTCTACCGACACATCGACAAGAACGTGAAGGTCGGCGTTGGTTACAACTTCACCGACTTCTCGGATGACCTGACCGACCTGTCTTATGACAGCCGCGGCTGGTTCATCAACATCATCGGTAAGATGTAGTCGGAAGAAAAGGCTGCTTGCAAGGCCTGTTGCGTTGGCCGAATCGCGCGATCACGGTCGGCGACAAGGCAACGATCAGGCGCTTTGTGCAGGTGCTTGACGCAACATCATCGTCAACACGGTCAGTACGCCCAGCAGGCAGAGCAACAGGATGACGAATGCCGTCCAGCCGACATGCTGGTAGATAAAGCCGGGCAGATAGGACCCGAGCGCACCGCCTGCATAGTATGCCGACACATACAGGCCGTTGATCAGGCCTTTGCGTTCCGTTTCGAGGTGATTCAGGAAGGCCGACAACACGCTGTGCAAGGTGAACATGCCGGCGGCGAAGATCAGCATGCTGAAGTAAGCGAGCTCGTTGCTCGGCAGGGCGAAGGCTGCGGTGCCGACCAGGTACACCAGGCTGCCGATGACCAGGGTGCGGCGTTCACCGCCGAACCAACGCACCAGGTGCAGCGAGGCCAGCGCGATAGCAACGCCCACCAGATAGCCGGTATACACCAGGGCGATGGCGCTCTGTGAGATGTCCGGGTTGTTGTCTCGCATGTGGAACGGCAGAAAGTTCAACATCGCGGCAAAAACGAAGAACAACAAAAAGGCGCCGATTAATCCTTCCGCATACACCGGCCTGGCGGCGAGTGCGCGGATCTCCGCCAGCTTGATCTTGCCCAGTCGTAACCGCGGGTCGGAGTCGAGACGCAGCGTCAGCAAAGTGGCGATCAACGCGGCCACTGCCCAGAACAGGAAGGCGTGCTCCCAACTGAAGGCATCCGTCAGCAATCCGCTGAACACCCGCCCGCTGTAACCGCCCATGATGGTCGCAGCGATGTAGATGGTGATGTTGCGTCGCGTCTTGCTCGGCCCGCCGGCTGCCGAGCTGTAGGTCATCAAAGCAGTGAAGATCGCCGGCAGCATCAGGCCTTCGATCGTGCGCAGTAGGAAGAAAACCGGATAGTCCGGGCCGAAACTGATGGCGAACTGCGCCAGGGTCAGTACGCTGAAGCCCGCGGTCAACATGTGCTTGGTCGAGATGTGTTCGAGGATATAGCCGTACAACAACGGGCCGAGTGCCAACGGCACCATGGTCGCCGTCGTCAGTAGCGCGGTATCGCCGATCGGCCGGTTCCATTGCGCAGCGAGCAGCGGCAGCAGAGGCTGGGTGGCGTACAGCACCGCAAAACCCACCACGGTGCAGTAGATGACAATCGCCAGATTGCGGAACCCCATTCGCCTCTCGAAGCAGTGCAGCAAATCCCAGAGTATAGGGCGGCAGCCTCCGGCATTGGCGGGTAAATATTTCAATCGTCATGTGCCGGAAATCAGCGCATGCTTATAATCTTCGCTGGTTTGTCATGGGAGAGGGTGGATGTCCGCGCTTCGGTTGCGTTTTCTCGGGGTCGGCAACGCGGCAGCCCATACCTTGGGGAACGCTGCTGCGGTACTCGAGGATGGTAAAGGCGCGCCGCTGCTGTTGATCGACTGCGGTCCGACCGTGTTGCCTGCCTACTGCGCGCGCTACCAGGCATTGCCGACCGCTATCTTCATCACCCACACGCATCTCGATCATTCCGGCGGACTCGAAGGTCTGTTCTATCGCCTGGCGTGTGAGCAGCCGAGTGCACCGGCGGTGAGGCTGTATCTGCCGGCGGCGATCATCCAGCGCCTGCAACAGCAACTGGCGGAAGATCCGTACAAGCTCGCCGAGGGCGGTCTGAATTTCTGGGACCGCTTCCAGGTGATTCCGGTCGGCGACCATTTCTGGCACGCCGGGTATCTGTTCGACGTGTTCGCGGTGAGCCACCATGCCTACCGGGCAGCGTACGGCTTGGGTTTGCGCGACCGCTTCGTCTACACCGGCGACACCCGGCCGATTCCCGAGGCGCTGGCGCAGTTCGCGAACGGCGGCGAGACGGTGTTTCACGATTGCGCGCTGCACAGCAACCCGTCGCATACCGGCGTCGATGACCTGTCGATCCATTACCCCGACGAACTGCGCGCGCGACTTGTGCTGTATCACCACGAATCGGCCGACGCGGCGGCGACTTTGCGCGCCATGGGATACGACGTGGCCGATCCCGGAAGCCTGTACCACCTGCCGGCAGGGACTAAAGGTAGCGAGACCGAATTGCGCAGTGCCTAATCGCCCGCGGCCCGCCCGGTTTCCACCGGCGGCGCGCTTGGCGGATAATAGCCGGCTTTGGTCGTTCTGACGGAGCCTGCCGTGAAGTTTAGTGTCGAAGATTTCCGCAACTGGAAGCACAAGCGCATCACCTTGCTTGGAATGTCGGGCGTGGGTAAAACGCACATCTCGGCGCTGCTCCGCAAGCATCAGTGGTACCACTATTCCGGCGACTACCGCATCGGCACGCGCTATCTCGACGAAAGCATCCTCGACATGATCAAGACGCAGGCGATGCAGGTGCCGTTCCTCAGCGAGCTGCTGCGCAACGACTGGATCTATATCCGCAACAACATCAAGATCTCGGATCTGGGTCCGGTTCTGTCGTTCGTCGGTAAACTGGGTGATCCCGAGCAGGGAGGCGTGCCGCTGGAGGATTTTGAGCGCCGCCAGGCGCAGTATCGCGACGCCGAAATCGCCGCGATGTACGACGTGCCGGCATTCATCGAGAAAGGTCAGGCGATCTACGGCTACCCGCATTTCATCAACGATGTGGGCGGTTCGCTGTGTGAACTGGATGAGCCGGGTGTGATCGATCTGCTGGTGAAACACACCCTGATGCTCTATATCCAGGTAACGGACCAGGAAGAAGAGCAGAAACTGATCACGCGCGCGCAGAGTGATCCGAAACCGCTTTACTACAGACCGGAGTTCCTGCGCGAGCATCTGGCGGTGTATCTTGAAGAGAACGGCCTGCAGTATGCGGCGGAAATGGATCCGGACACATTCACCCGCTGGGTGTTTCCGCGCCTGTTCCACTCGCGGGTGCCGCGCTACGAAGAGATCGCCAAGCTTGGCTACACGGTAACGTCGCGCGAGATCGCACAAGTGCGCGATGAAAACGATTTTCTGAACCTATTGGAAACGGCTATCGCCAGAACGACCTAAACCCATGCCTATTGTCGCCCACAACAAACTGCCGACTTTCGAGCGCCTGCGCGAGGAAGGGCTGAACGTGCTGCCGCCCGATCGGGCGCTGCACCAGGATATCCGCGAGCTGCATATCGGTTTGTTGAACATGATGCCCGACAAGGCGTTGGCCGCGACGGAGCGCCAGTTCTTCCGCCTGGTGGGCGACAGTAATCCGATTGCGCAGTTCTATGTGCATCCGTTCACTTTGCCGGAACTCGATCGCGGGCCCGAGGCGCGTGCCCATATCGATCTCTACTACGACACCTTCGATCAGGTGCGTGAACAGGGACTGGATGCATTGATCATCACCGGCGCCAACGTTATCGGCCCGAGCCTGGCCGAACAGGCGTTCTGGAAGCCGTTGATCGACGTTATCGATTGGGCCTACGACAACGTGACCTCGACGCTCTGCAGTTGCCTTGCCACGCATGCGGTACTCGAGTTTCGCTACAAGCAGAAGCGCGTGCCGCGGCCCCACAAGACGTGGGGCGTGTTCGCGCACCAGGTTGTCGAACGCACACACCCGCTGGTGTATGACGTGAACACCCGTTTCGATGTGCCGCATTCGCGTTGGAACGATGTCTCACGTGCCCAGTTCGATGCCGCAGGTCTGCATGTGTTGGCGCAGAGCGACGTTGGCGTTCACCTGGCAACCAGCCCCGATGGCTTCCGCTTCATATTCTTCCAGGGGCATCCCGAGTACGACACGATCTCGCTGCTGAAGGAATACAAGCGCGAGGTCATACGATATGCGACCGGCGAGACCCGGGTGTATCCACCGTTCGTCGACAATTACTTTTCGGAGCGCAACCAGGCGGTTCTCAATGAATATCGCTGGCGCCTGCAGTCGGCCAAGAAGACCGGGGAGGCCGCGCCAGCGTTTCCGGACGAATTGGTGATGGCCGATCTCGACAATACCTGGCGCGATACCGCGCATGCCGTGATCGGCAACTGGATGGGCCTGGTGTATCAACTCACGCATAGCGATCGCACCAAACCCTTCATGGACGGTGTCGATCCGAACGATCCGTTGTGCCTGGGACTGACGCAGCGCTGACAGCAAACATGCGTCGCGCCCTTGCGGGCGCGACCTGAAGCGTAATCAGTCTGGAGCGCAGTCAGTCACGAAAACGCTGTGCGATCCAGTAGTCGACGCTGACGTATTTGCCGGCGCCGATGAAGAACAGCACCAGCAGCATGATGAAGTAGGTGGTGGCGAACTCGATGCCATTGTTCAGCACGACGAACTCACCCGTTCCGGTAAGCCAGTCGTAGTTGCCGTGCTCGCGCAGCAGGCCGTTTGCCGCCGACAGGCGCTCGGCCGATTCCGGCGTTTCCGCGATCGCCGCCCAGCCGTGTTGCCAGTGAACGGTGACGGCGGCGACGACCATCGTGATCATCAGCGGGATCGCGATCCAGCGGGTCGCCAAACCGATCAACAGCAGAATCGCCCCGCCGACCTCGGTCAAGGTGGCGGCCCATGCCATGAATTCCGGCATCGGCAGGCCCAGGCCCCAGTCCGGATTGCCGAACCAGGCGATGATGCTGTCCATGTCGTCGAGTTTCTTGGTGCCGGCCATCCAGAACACCGGAACCAGATACAGCCGCATCGCCAGCGGGCCGAGAAAATCCAGTGCACGCAGGCTGTCGAGTATGTCTTGCAGGCGGTTGAAGAGTCCGATCATTGCGGTCCCCGAATTGGTGTTGTAACTTCGGCCGCAACGATGTGCTCTTACAAGAACGGTGATCGAGTCGCGCTAGACGCGGGTACCCAGAATCACGTTGCGGCGGTGAAGATCGTTGAGGAGTTCAAGTCCTCCCGCAATCACGGCATCCGGTTGCGGGTGGCCAAGCTCGTCAGCAATCGTCTTCAGTACATCGAGACCGGTATGCTCCGGGTTTTCTTTCAATAGCTGCAGCAGGCGCTGCGTCACCGCGTTGATCTCGAGAAAGTGCACCTCGTCGAGACGGTCACGGTAGACGACCAGGTGGGTCGGCTCGGCCGGGAGTTCTTCCGGCAGGTATTCCGGGCCGATCTGGTGCACCGGCCATTGGTAACTGAGATTCCATGCCGTCGGGCCGACCAGGGGGCGCCCGTGCAGGAGGTCACCGTTCGGATCGTATTCGACCGCTTCTTCGTCGGCGGTGCTGATCGCCACCGCCAGCTCGACGTACTCGTAGTGCGCCAGTTCGACCATGAACGGCCAGTCGCCGGGTTGAGGCTCGCGTTCCTGCTGCAGGTACTCGATAAATTCCAGGCCAACTTCGGTGAACAGCGGGGTTACTGCGCGATGCCGGATCATGAAATCGCGCACCATGGCATGCCAGCGCTCGTCGGCGGTGATTCGCCGCAGAACCGGGAAGTTGCCCGAGAGCTGGTCGTTGAAGTTGTTGAAAAACAACTCGGTATAGACGCCCATGCGGCGCGACGTAACGCCGTCGGGCAGCGGGTTGTTCTCGGGGTCGCGGATGTGCGCAGTGAACGCCATCTGTTGGCGTTGAAAGGTGTGCATCGGCGACTCAGGCGACGTCGACATCAGCGGACTCCTGCCAACGTTGCTGGCGGCTGACGATCTGATCGACCTCGCCGAGAAGTTCGTCGAGCGGCGGGATATTGAAATCGCGCTCGAGCAGGGTGGGGAACACGCCGTAGCGTTCATACGCCGTATCCAGCATGTCCCAGACCTCGGGCAGCACGTCTTCGCCGTGGGTGTCGACTCGCAGGTTGTCGGCCTCTTGATAGTGCCCGGCAATATGCGCATACATGATGCGTTCGGCCGGGATGCCGGCCAGATAGGCATACGGATCGAAGCCGTGGTTGACGCTGTTGACGAAGATATTATTGATGTCGAGGTGCAGTCCGCAGTCGGCCTCTTCGAGCACTGCGGTCAAGAATTCGAGTTCGGTCATCTCGCCCGCCGGCACGGCGTAGGTCGAGACGTTTTCCATGCCGATGCGGCGCTCGAGCACGTCCTGCACATGGCGGATGCGCGCGGCAACGTAGTGAACCGCCTCTTCGGAAAACGGAATCGGCATCAGGTCGTAGAGCTGGCCGCTGTCGCCGCAATACGACAGGTGTTCGGTGTAGACGCGCGCCTGGTTCACGTCGAGAAAATGCTTGAGGTCGTGCAGAAAGCCGTCATCAAGCGGCGCCGGACCTCCGATCGATAACGAAAGCCCGTGACAAACGAGCGGGTATTGCTCTGTCAGTTCACGTAGCGCCTTGCCGCGCGAGCCGCCGACCCGAATCCAGTTCTCTGGCGCGACTTCGAGAAAGTCGACCTGTTTCGGCGGATCGGTTCTGAACTGTTCGATCAGCTCAAAGCGCAAGCCCAGTCCGGCGCCGGTGACCGGGTATCGGGCATGGGTGTTTTTGTGCTTGGACATCGCGGATCCCGTCGCATTGAATGACAGACCCCGTTGCCGGGGTCTGTCGGGATGCGGTCACGCGGCACGAACAGCGAGTTCTGCCGCGATCACGCTGGCTGGTGTCGGATTACTTCGAGCCGCCGCACTTACCAGCGCCGCACTTGCCTTCGGCATCCTTCTTCGAGCCGCCGCACTTGCCGGCGCCACACTTGCCTTCAGCGTCTTTCGAGCCGCCGCACTTGCCAGCGCCGCACTTGCCTTCAGCGTCTTTCGAACCGCCGCACTTGCCTTCGGCGCCCTTGGAGCCGCCGCACTTACCGGCACCACACTTGCCTTCTTCGCCCTTCGAGCCGCCACACTTGCCTTCGTGGTTGTCGGCGATCTGGGTGTAGCCGCCGTTGAGCTCGTTCAACGAGAACGGGTTTGCGGCAGCGTTGGCAGCACCGGCCATCAGCATCGAACCTGCGAAAGCAGCACCAATAGCAGCAACAACCGGTTTCATGGTTTTCTTCGACATTTCACTCTCCTAATGAGTTGCAGTGGTCTGGGACGCCGGAAATTTTTGTGCCGGATGGTCGCCAGTTTTTCCAAACCGTGCGCTGCTGGTCTCCCGGCTGCGTCCGGCAAAAAGTTTCGTTTTTCGTACCCGTCGGGCGAGTCGTCACTGTTCGACGCGCTTTTGCGCCCTGGGTTCACCGCCTAAGACCGGGCTTGCTCCGGAGTTATTTCATTTCGACAGTTTTCTAAGACATTCGAGATAAGCCGCTTCGTCCGGCATGCTGCCGGCGCGCTGTGCCTCCCACAGCACCACGCCGAGACAGTCCATCATGGCGTGTTCGGCTGCGTGCTGGTCGGCGAACTGTTTCACCAATTGCTGATATTGCGTGCGGATGCCCGGCGGTCGATCGCTCGCCACCTGTTCGCCGAGGGTGATATGCATGCCCATGTGCAGCCAGGGGTTGGTCTCGCCGTCGTCGGGGGTGAAATCACGCTGCAACTGGCGTTCGTCGGCGAGATGCCGGTGGTATTCGGGATGCAGTTCGATCACCTGGGCCACGAGCTGTTCAAGCGGCTGTAGGGGGAGGCCCTGCGTGCGTTTCTCCCAGGCTTGGCGAAAGAAGCGACGCAACTCGTCGCGATTCTGTCCGAACATCGAGACCAAGGTATGTTATCGGCGATGCCGCATGGTGCCACAGCAACTGTCCCTGTGCGAAATCAAAGTGGTCAGGGCAAGCATAGACAGAGATATGCGCGATGACACCCCGCGCATTTCCGGCGTGCGGCCGTCAGGCAGTTTTGTGACGGTATTCGCACAGGTCCTCGATCAGACAGGAGCCGCATCGCGGCTTGCGCGCCAGACAGGTGTAACGGCCGTGCAGGATCAGCCAGTGGTGGGCATCGTGCAGGAATTCCTTGGGGATGAGTCGCAGCAGGCGTTTCTCGACCTGCAACACGGTCTTGCCCGGCGCGATACCGGTTCGGTTGGCGACGCGGAAGATATGCGTATCGACCGCCATGGTGGGTTCGCCGAACGCCGTATTGAGGACCACGTTGGCGGTTTTGCGGCCGACACCCGGCAGGGCTTCGAGATCGGCGCGGTTGTCGGGCACCTCGCCGGCGTGTTGCTCGATCAGCGCCTGGCACGTCTTGATGACGTTCTCCGCCTTGCTGTTGTACAGGCCGATGGTCTTGATGTATTCCTTCAATCCATCGACACCGAGCGCATGGATCGTCTCGGGCGTGTTGGCGACCGGAAACAATTTGGCGGTCGCCTTGTTGACACCCTTGTCGGTCGCCTGGGCAGAGAGTATGACGGCGATCAGCAACTCAAACGGTGATGAATAAACCAGTTCGGTGGTCGGTGCGGGGTTGGCGGCTCTGAGTCTTTCGAAGATTTCCTGGCGCTTGGCCTTGTTCATGTGCTTTACCGGGGTACTGGCTCTGGTCGACGAAGGCGGTCACGCATCAGGTGTCCGCGGGTTGCTATCATCCTAGAACTGTTGCGCTAATGCCATGTATGGCGGTCCTTCCCGGGGTCGCTTCGGCGCGCCGCGCGTCTACCGCTTGCGGCGTGGCGAGCGACGTGGCAGGTTGTGCTCTTTTGCCGGCAAGGCGCTCAAGCCCCGATCACAACATGTCCGCTGGGGCAGCCGGGCTGGTTGACAATGACGTCTCCGGATCAGAGACAAAGAAAAAATTAACGGCAGTCGGGTCACGATGGGGAGGTGGCCGGCTGCGGCAGGGACAATCGATGCTTCGCATGCAAATACCCGCGCAGATACGTTCGTCGCAGGAGTTTCAGTCGGCGCTCGTGCGGCTGGCGATCTGGGTGTTTATGGTCACGATGGTGGGTATCGCCGGGTGGATCGGCAGCTACGACTTCACCTGGCAGCAGTATGCCTTGTTGTTCAGCATCCATTTCGTCTGGTTCGTCACCATCCTGATCAGTACGATCCTGCGACCCGAAACGCTGCGCTGGCGTACCTACGCCAGCATTCTGGCTGATCTGAGCGGCACCACGGGGTCGATCTATCTCACCGGCGACGCGACCGGCCCTTACTATCTGCTGTACGCGGTATCGTTCCTGTCGCAGGGCATGCGATACGGCAAGAACAACCTGCTGGTCGCCTCGGTCGGCAGCCTGATTTCATTTGCGGTCGTAGCCGCCCTGTTGGGTGACTGGCGAATGCAGCCGATCGAGGTGCTGTTCGTGTCGCTGGTGCTGGTGGTGTTGCCGGCCTACGAGTACACCCTGTTGCGCAAACTGCAGTCTGCCAAGCAGGCGGCGGAGGCTGCGAACCGGGCGCGCGGCGATTTTCTCGCCACCATGACCCACGAACTGCGCACACCGCTGTCCGGTGTGATCGGTATGGCGGGGCTGCTCAAGCGCACCAAGCTCGACGACGAGCAACGCGAGTACCTCGATTCGATCAACACCTCGGCCGATGTGTTGCAGGCACTGATCGGCGACATTCTCGACCTGTCCAAGATCGATGCCGGCAAGCTCGAACTCAAGCCAGGCAAGTTCGTGATTCGCGATTCGATCAACGAGACCTGTTGGGCGTTGAGCAATCAGGCGGTCGAGAAAGGTGTCGAGCTGATCTGCCAGATTGCACCCGACGTTCCCGAATATGTGTACGGTGACGAACTGCGTTTCCGTCAGATCCTGTTCAATCTGGTCGGCAATGCCGCCAAGTTCACCGATGAAGGTTTCATCGTCGTTTCGGCGCGCGTCATGCCGGCTGACGACGACATTGCCAAGGCCTATCTGCAGGTGGTTATCCGGGATACCGGTATCGGCATCTCCGCCGACCGTGTGCGGCACGTGTTCGACAGTTTCTGGCAAGGTGATCTGTCGTCGACCCGCCGCCATGGCGGCACCGGTCTGGGCACGGCGATTGCGCGTGACCTGGCGCGCCTGATGGACGGCGCAATCGGTGTCGAGAGCGAGGAAGGTAAGGGCAGTACCTTCTGGGTGAAGCTGCCGTTCCTGCAGTCGTCCTCGTCGACGCCACCCAAGGCGCCCGGCGTATTGCGCGGTGTGCGGGTGTTGATCTTCGAGCAGAACCGCGAGAGCGCCGACGCGATCGCCGAGACCTGCGAAGCCGCCGGCATGCATACCGAGATTGTCGGCAGCATCGATCAACTGGGTGCCTTGTCCGGCGAGAGCCAGGGTCCGGGGCGTCGCCTGGTGCTGGTCGTCGATGAACCGCGCGGCGTCGACCTCGATCGGGTCGGCAATCTGGTACACAAGGTACTCGGCAGCGACGCGCCGATCGTTTACCTGCACTACCCGCGGCGCAAACCGCCGATCGGCGGCATGATGTCCGGGCGCGCGTTCAAGCCGATCAATAGTGTGCAGTTGTGGCAGGCCATGGCCAGCGTCGTGGCGCCCGAGAGTGTCGAAGATTTTGCAGCCGATCTGACTGCACCGATGCCGCAGATCACCGGTGTTGTCGGGCGCCTGCTGGTCGCCGAAGACGACGACATCAATGCCAAGCTGATCTACAGCCTGTTGCGCAAGGTCGGCTGCGACGTGACGCTGGTGCGCGACGGCAAGGCGGCATTCGAGGCGGCGAAGTCCGGAGACTTCGATCTGGCATTCATCGATCTGCGCATGCCCAAGATGGACGGTATCGACTTTACCCGCGCCTATCGCAAGCAGGAGGCCGTGGGCGACCACCTGCCGATCATAGCGTTGACTGCCAACGCGGCTGAAGACGCCAGATCGGAATGCATGCTGGCCGGCATGGACGACTTTCTGACCAAGCCGGTCGACCCGCATGTGCTGCAGGAGCTGATTCTGCGTTACGGTATTCCGTGCCGTTCCTAGGCCGCAGAGTGGGGCTCAACTCGAGGCGCGGTTGCTTGAGAAGCGTTGGTAGACCTGTTCGTCGACCGCGATGGGGTGTCTGCTGACGGCATCGATCGGTCGCCACAAGGTGCGCGCCCTGGCGAGTAGCTTGTTGTCGCGTTTGCGGATGATCTCGGTGTGGCGTTCGAACGTACGCTGATCGGCTTCGCCGACCCAGGTGCGGGCAATGACTACATCCGCGGCGGTCGCCGGTCGCTTGTAATCGATTTCATGGCGAACGACCACCCACAGCAACGCCGCTTTCTCTTTATCGTTGGCGGCCGCAACCCAGTGTGCAACTGCGGCATCCTGAACCCAGCGTAGATAGATCACGTTGTTGACGTGTTCGAGCAGATCGATGTCATCCGGGCGGACGGCAATCTCGAGCTCGAATGGCTGGTGTGGGTCGAGCGAGGTCATTCGCTTTTGCGTTGTGCCTTCACCGCTTGCATCTCGGTGGCCATCTCTACACCCAGTGACTGAATCTGCGGCAGGATGTCCCGCATCTGTTGCTGTGAGATAGCCAGCGAGGCCTGCATGATCTGCGGCATCTTCTCCAACATTTTCTGACCGAGCGGCGTGCGGTAGAACGCAATCAGGTCGCGCAGCTCGTCTTCGCTGAACACGTCGACGTAGATCTGCACATAGTGCGGCTCGAGCTTCTCCCAGCGCATCTCCTGCTTGAGGAGATCGACCATGCGTTCGCTGTACTTGTCGAACACGACCAACAGGTCCTCATCCAGTTGCTGGTTGCCCAACATCTGGCGGAACATCGTTTTCATCTGGGTTTTCACTTGCGGAATCATCTGGTCGACCAGCTTGCGTGATTCCGTGATTTCCAGCAGCTCCACGGCCAGTGCGTTTTTCGCTGCGTCTTCGGCTGTAGGCTGCGTCGTGGATTGGGTTGCGTCCTGCGCCGTTGCGACCAAGGAGGCCAAGCAAAGGGACAGGACCGTCAAAAAGAGGGGAAATCGTAGCGACACGGGTATCTCCTTTCAGCCGTTGACTCGAGTGTGCGCGAACCGAGCGGCGCAGGGGACGACCGCTCAGGCGATTTGCGACGGGCCCCGCACTAACGGGCAGCGATGCGGCGTCGCCGCCGTCGCTATGAGCTTGTCGCCACCGGCTCGGTCGTCGTGACGACCGCCGCTTTGCGTTGGCCGAACCGTTTGTCGATGATGTTCTTCAACGCGATCATCATGCCCAGGCCCATGAATGCTCCGGGTGGCAACACCGCCAGCAGGATACCCGGGTATTCGTCGTCGATGGTCCAGCGCCAGTCACGCGCGAACTCGCCGAACATCAGGTGCGCGCCATCGAACAGGGTGCCTTGCCCGATGAGCTCGCGGCTGCCGCCCAGGACGACCAGCGCCAGTGTGAAACCGATGCCGATCGACAGGCCATCGACCAGCGCGCGCGGGACGGCGTTGCGCGAGGCGAAGGCTTCGGCGCGGCCGATGATGGCGCAGTTGGTCACGATCAGTGGAATGAAGATGCCCAGTACCTTGTACAGGCCGTGAAAATACGCGTTCATGACCAACTCGACGGTGGTTACGAACGACGCGATGATCAGAACGAATACCGGTAGACGGATCTCGGGACGCACCCAGTTGCGGATGATCGAGACCGACACGTTCGACAAGGCAAGTACCGCGGTGGTAGCCAGCCCAAGACCGAGCCCGTTGATCAGGGTATTCGACACTGCGAGCAAGGGGCACAAGCCGAGGAGCGCGACCAGCGCCTGGTTGTTGGTCCAAAGACCGTCGACGACGATCCTGCGATAACCGTCACTCATCGCTTTTCTCCACAGCAGCCTGTTTGAGACCGAACAACTGCAACTTATGCTCATTGAAATAGGCGAGCGTTTCGCGCACGCCTTTGACGACTGCGCGCGGCGTGACCGTCGCGCCCGTGAACTGGTCGAACACGCCGCCGTCACGCTTCACCCGCCATTGTTCTGCGGCCGGGTCGAGCAGCGACTTGCCGTCGAAACCGGTGATCCAGTCGGTGCGTTCGATCTCGATCTTGTCGCCGAGCCCGGGTGTTTCACGGTGCGACAACACGCGTACGCCCGACACCTTTCCATCGTAGCGCACGGCAACGATCAGTCGAATGGGGCCGCTGTAGCCTTGCATGACCACCGGGCTGAACACGGCAGCGACCGGCTTGTCGCCCAGACGGGCCAGGTGCACCTGGGTGGACTCGGCGCCGAGTGTTTCCGGCGCCGAAATCTGTACGACATCATTGAGAATGTCATTGTCGATGGATTTGCCCGGTACCAGCACCTCGAGTTGCTGCAGCAGGGCCTCGCGTTCGTTGTGCGCGATCTGCTCGGCGGTGCCTTCGTAGCTCACACCGACCAATGCGGCCCCCAGGATGCCGAACAGGCCGAGCAACACGCCGGACATCAGAATCGGCAGGTTACGCATCGTCATCGTCCCGCTGACCGAAGATGCGTGGCTGGGTGTAGTAGTCGATGGTGGGCGCGGCCATGTTCATCAGCAACACCGAGAAGGCGACCGCGTCGGGATAGCCGCCCCAGGTGCGGATGATGAACACGAACAGCCCGATCAGCGCACCATAGATCAGTTGGCCGCGCGGCGTCGTGCTGGCGGTGACCGGATCGGTGGCGATGAAGAAGGCGCCGAGCATCGCGCCGCCGCTGAACAGGTGAAATGCGGGGAAGGGGTGAGTCTGTGAATCGATGGCCCAGAACACGCCGGCGACCAGCGCCAGTGAGGCCAGCATGCTGACCGGAATACGCCAGTTGATGACACCACGCCACAACAGGAACAGGCCACCGAGCAGAAACCAGTTGCCGACCCATTCCCAGCCGCGGCCGCCGAAGTCGCCCCACAGCGGGCTCTCGCGGATCTCGCTGATCATCTGGTTCTGCGACAACTGGGTGCGCATCTGATCGAGCGGTGTCGCACTGGTCAGTGCATCCCAGGTCTGGCCCGCCGGCGGCGAGTTGCTCCAGATGATGTGCAGCGAGTCGGCCAGCGACAGTCCCTGGCTGCTGATCACGTCGGGCGGCAACCAGCGTGTCATCGTCACCGGGAACGACACCAGCAGCAACACATAACCGGCCATCGCCGGGTTGAAAGGGTTGTAGCCAAGGCCGCCGAACAATTGCTTGACGATCACGATCGCGAAGGCGGTGCCCATCACCGTCTGCCACCAGGGCAACAGCGGCGGCAGCGCCAGCGCCAGTAGCCAGGCGGTGACGACCGCGCTCAGATCGCCCAGCGCATAAGCGATGTCCCGCCGGCGCAAGCCGACCACTGCAGCCTCGGCGACCACGGCCGTGGTGATGGCGATGGCAATATTGATCAGCACGCCCCAGCCAAAGTACCAGAACAGCGCAGCCGTACCCGGTATCAGCGCCAACAGCACCATGCCCATGACCTTGGTCACGCTCTGTGGGCCGCTGAAATGGGGAGAACTTCGGGTTTCGAACAACATGTTTATTCTTCGGGGGTCTGCTCAGCGGTTGCGCTCTGTGCCGCCTTCTTATCCGCGACGCGCTTCATGGCTGCGGCGATGGCGGCCTTTTTCGGATCGTCTTTGGCATCGGTGGATTTCTTCTCCAACGCCTCTTTCTTCTGTCGCAGGCGTGCCTTGCGCTCCTGTTCCAGGCGCTCCAAGCGTGCCTGACGCGCCTCGTGGCGACGCCGCGCGATGTCGGACCTTTCGCGATCGCGTTCCTGCGTCCAGATCTCGGTCTTGGCGAAGCGGTAGTAGTGCACCAAGGGAATGTGCGAGGGGCAGACGTAGGCGCAGCAACCGCACTCGATGCAATCGAACAGGTGGTAGTCCTGTACCTTGTCGAGATCGCGTGAGCGCGCATACCAATAGAGTTGCTGCGGTAGCAATTGCGCCGGACAGACGCGCGCGCATTCGCCGCAGCGGATGCAGGGTCGCGCTGCATCTCGCGGACCGGGCACTTCGGCTTTGGCAGCGGCAAGCAGACAGTTCGCGGCCTTGGTGACGGGCACCTCGTCGCTGTGCAGTGCGAAGCCCATCATCGGCCCGCCAAGGATCAGGCGGTCGACGTCGCTGCTGTAGCCACCGCTCTGCTCGACCACGAAGGCCGCGGGGGTGCCGATCGCAACGCGGTAGTTGCCTGGGTTCTGTGCGCCCTGGCCGGTCACCGTGACGATGCGTGAGATCAGCGGGCGTCCGCGCAACACCGCATCCGCGACGGCGGCACAGGTGGCGACGTTCTGGCACAACACGCCGATTGACGATGGCAGGCCCTGCGACGGGACTTCCTGTCCGGTCAACAGTTGGATCAACTGTTTCTCGCCGCCGCTCGGATACAGGGTAGGCACCACGACGACATCGATGTTTGCGGCGCCGCGTTCGCCAATCGCCGCACGTAAGGCCTGCGCCGCCTCGGGTTTGTTGTCTTCGATGCCGATCAGGCATTCGCGTGCGCCGGTGATGTGCTGCAGGATGGCGATGCCGTCGACGATGTCGGCCGTCTGGTCGCGCATCAGGCGATCGTCGCAGGTAATGTAGGGCTCACACTCGGCAGCGTTGATGATCAGTGTGTCGATCGGTCGTTGTCCGCTGGTGTTGACCTTGACCGCGGTCGGGAAGGCCGCGCCGCCCATGCCGACGATACCGGCCCAGCGGATACGCTCGCGCAGATCGGCCGTGCTGTAGCTCGTGTAATCGGTCATCGGTTCGGGCAACTCGTCCCATCGATCTTCGCCGTCCGCCGTAATCACGATGCAGGTATCGCTGAGGCCGGAAGGGTGGGGAATGGGGCGGTGTTCGATCGCGGTGACCGTGCCGGAGGTCGGCGCATGCACCGCGGCGCTGACGAAATCGATGGCGCGCGCGATCATCTGGCCTTTCTTCACGCCATCGCCGACCTGCACGATGGGCTCTGCGCTCTGCCCGATGTGTTGCTGCAGCGGAACCGTGAGTATTGCCGGAATCGGCAGGTCGACGATCGGCCGGCCGTTCGATTCCGATTTGTGGTCGTCGAGATGCAGGCCGCCGTTGAACGACCAGATGGTGCGGCTTTCGCTCATGCCGAAGCCTCGCTGACTGCCGACGCGGGGAACGGCCACTTCCAGGTCTGCGGGGTCGCTTCGAGCGGATGCATATGGATGCATTCAACCGGACAGGGCGGGATGCACAACTCGCAGCCGGTGCATTCCTCGATGATCACCGAATGCATCTGCTTGGCGGCCCCCATGATCGCGTCGACCGGGCAGGCCTGAATGCACAGCGTACAGCCGATGCATTCCTCTTCGACGATATACGCGACCGACTTGGGTTTTTCAGCGGCCTCTTCGTCTTCCAGCGGCACCGGGTCGCGGCCGAGCAATTCAGCAAGGGCGATCATCGTCGTCTCGCCACCGGGAGGGCAACGATTGATCTCGGCCTCGCCGGCGGCGATGGCCTCGGCATAAGGCCGGCAGCCGGCGAAGCTGCACTGGCCGCACTGGGTCTGCGGCAGCAATGCGTCGATCTGGTCGGCGATCGGGTCGCCTTCGACGCGAAAACGGATTGCCGAGTAACCGAGTATCAGGCCGAACAGTGTGGCCAGCACGGCGATGGTGATGATGGCGGTCAACATCGGCGTCAGGTCATCCGCTCACCAGGCCGGCGAACCCCATGAACGCCATCGACATCAGGCCCGCTGTGACCAGGGCGATCGCGTTGCCTTGAAACGGTTCGGGCACATCGGCCACCGCAACGCGCTCACGCACCGCGGCGAACAGCACCAGCACCAGCGAGAAACCGACCGCCGCGCCGAAGCCGTACAGCGCCGATTCGACGAAGCTGTGCTGTTCCTGGATGTTGAGCAGCGCCACGCCGAGCACGGCGCAGTTGGTCGTGATCAGCGGCAGGAAGATACCCAGCACCTGATACAGCAGCGGGCTGGTCTTGTGCATCACCATCTCAGTGAATTGTACGACCACCGCAATGACCAGGATGAACGCGACGGTGCGCAGGTAGGCAACACCGAGCGGAACCAGGATGTATTCGTTGACGAGGTAACTGCTGACCGAAGACAGGGTGAGCACAAACGTGGTCGCCAGACCCATGCCCATGGCCGTTTCGAGTTTGCGCGAAACACCCATGAACGGACACAGGCCCAGGAACTTGACCAACACGAAGTTGTTCACCAGGACGGTGCTCACCAGTATCAGCGCATATTCGGTCATCTGGCCTCAGCGTTATTGAATGCGATGGAAATGGTCTTGCCGGCCCATCGCGGGCGGCGTGCCGGGCGATTGTTTACCCCATCGGGTGTGATGATGCCTTGCGCGAGCGCAATCCAAGCGCAAAGTTCCTGCAACACACCTTGCCTAAAGTTTACCAATCTCGCGCCCTTGTGTCGGCGGAAATGCGCGCTATAGCCCGGTTCTACCAGGGTTTTTTCGACCTTGACCCTGCCTAGCGGCTGGTGCAGGGTGGGTGCAGGTTGCTCAGGGCTTGCAGTAAAAAAGGCTGCGCGGCGGTCCTGTACAAGACAACCATTGAGGAGAAATCACATGCCAGGAGCACACAGCGCCGCGCGGCGTCTGTCGTCGTCGCGTGAACCCTTGCGCAGTCACTTCGAGCGGGTGCGCTCCGCAACCGAAGCCTTGTGCCGCAGTCTGCAGATCGAAGACTACGGTATCCAGACGATGCCCGATGTCAGTCCCGTCAAATGGCACATCGCTCATACGAGTTGGTTCTTCGAAACCTTTCTGCTGGTACCAAACCTCGACGGCTACAAGCCGTTTCATCCGGCATTCGATTATCTGTTCAACTCCTATTATGTGACCCACGGCAAACCCTATCTGCGTCGTGAGCGCGGCCTGTTGTCGCGCCCGACGGTGGCCGAGGTGTACGAGTACCGCCGCGCGGTCGATGAACAGATGTTGCGATTGATGGAAATGTCGTCTGATGACGCCTGGTCGACGCTCGAGCCGTTGATCACCCTCGGCCTGAACCACGAGCAGCAACACCAGGAGTTGATGCTGACCGACATCAAGCATGTGTTTGCCCACAATCCACTGCGTCCGGTCTATCGTGGCGACCTGCCCGAGGCGCCACGCATGGCACATGCACAGCCCCTTACATTTCACGATTACGCCGGCGGTGTGCACGAGATCGGCCACGCCGGCAGTGGCTTCGCGTACGACAATGAAGCACCGCGACACCGCGTGTGGCTGGAGGCCTTTGCGTTGGCCAGCCGTCCGGTAAGCAACCGCGACTACATCGAATTCATCGAAGATGGCGGCTACCGCGAGCCCCGATGGTGGCTGTCGGAGGGCTGGTCGACCGTGCAGAACGCCCGCTGGCAGGCGCCGCTCTACTGGGAGCAGCGAGATGGCGCGTGGTGGCATATGACACTGGCCGGCATGCGCCCGGTCGACCTGGATGCACCAGTGTGCCACGTCAGTCATTTCGAGGCCGATGCCTACGCCGCATGGGCGGGCAAGCGCCTGCCGACCGAGGCGGAATGGGAACATGCGGCCGAGTCTGCATTGGCGACGGATGCCGATCTGCTGCAAGGCGCGAATCTGCGCGACGCCGGCTATCTGCAGCCGGTGGCGGCGCAAGCCGTCGGTGGTGTGCAGCAGTTGTTCGGTGATGTCTGGGAATGGACGGCGAGCCCGTACACCGCTTATCCGGGGTTCCGCGTGCCTGATGGTCCGGTCGGCGAGTACAACGGCAAGTTCATGTCCGGGCAACTGGTTTTGCGCGGCGGTTCCTGTGCAACACCGGCGGACCATATACGGTCTACCTACCGCAACTTCTTCTACCCGAAAGACCGGTGGCAGTTTTCGGGGATACGCCTGGCGGAGGATCGATGAAAGCCCAAGCTGTAAACTTTTTCGATGCCCATCCGGGCACCGCAGACCTGCGTCGCGAGGTGATCGACGGCCTCAGCGAGCACCCACGCGCGATTCCCGCAAAGTTTTTCTATGACGAACGCGGCTCGGCCTTGTTCGATCGCATCTGCGAGCTACCCGAGTACTACCAGACGCGCACTGAGATGAAGATCCTGCAGCGCGCCCTGCCGGAGCTGGTCGATTTGATTGGCGACGAATGCCTGCTGATCGAGCTGGGCAGCGGGGCGAGCAAAAAGGTGCGCCTGCTGCTCGAACAGCTGCGACCAAGCGGCTACGTGGGCGTCGACATCTCCAAGGAGTTTCTGCTGGCGTCGACCGAGACGCTGGCGCGCGACTACCCCTGGTTGGAGGTGCATGCGGCCTGTGTCGATTTCAGCAGCGGCCTGGAGATCCCACACTGCGACCCGTCGGCGCACAAGGTGGCGTTCTTTCCCGGCTCGAGCATCGGCAATTTCGATCCGGCCGATGCGATTCATCTGATGGCCGACGTCGGCCGACTCGTCGGGCCGGGTGGCCATCTGTTGATCGGCGTCGATCTGAAAAAGCCGGTGGGGGTGTTGAATGCGGCCTACAACGATACCGCGGGTGTCACTGCGGCGTTCAATCGCAATCTGTTGCACCGGATACGCGATGAGTTGGGCGCAGATATCGACCCGGCCGCGTTCGATCACTATGCCTTCTACAACCCGGACGAAGGGCGCATCGAGATGCATCTGGTCAGCCGGATCGAGCAGGCTGTGCAAGTCGCCGGTCGTTCATTCGGTTTCGCACCGGGCGAGGGTATCCACACCGAGAACTCGTACAAGTACACGGTCGAGGAGTTTGCTGAGCTGGCCGGCGAGGCCGGTTTCCGGCAGCAGGCCGTGTGGCGCGACGACAACGATCTGTTCAGCGTGCAGTTGCTGCAGTTCGGCGACGCGGCAGTGGTCCCGTAGGGCGTACCGCCGGGCGATCGCCTGCGGCTGCTAAGATCGGCACTGACCATCCACCGAGAGCGAGAGGGTTTGAAGGATGCTGATCAGCAACATGGAACTGATACCGGGGCGCAAGGTTGTCGAGCACCTTGGGTTGGTGCAGGGGAGTTCGGTCCGGGCCAAGCACGTCGGTCGCGACATCATGGCCAGTCTGAAGAACCTGTTCGGCGGCGAGCTCAAGGCCTACACCGAGCTGTTGCAGGAATCGCGTGAAGAGGCGATGCAACGTCTGCAGCAACAGGCCGAGGCAGTTGGCGCCAATGCGATTCTGAACGTACGGTTCTCGACGTCCAGTGTCGCCCAGGGTGCCTCCGAGATCTACGTCTATGGCACAGCCGTGATCCTGGAGTGAAGCCATGATCGAACTCATTGTCTTTCTGATCCTGCTGACCCTGGGTTACTTCTTCGGGCAGAGTGCCGAGAAGCGTCACTACCGCTCGATCATCGAGCGCGAGGCCCGCTACAATGCCTTGCCGGCGATCGCGTCACGCTACCCCCCGGATGACGTCAATTACCGCCAGGCATTGGTGACCGGCAACACGGTTATCTCGGTCGACTACTTCAAGCGCTTCATCGCCGCATTGCGCAATCTGTTCGGCGGGCGCGTGACCTCTTACGAAACGCTGCTCGACCGCGCGCGACGCGAATCGTTGCTGCGCATGAAGGCCCATGCCGATGCCCTGGGTGCGTCGATGGTGTTCAACGTGAAGTACGAAACGGCGTCGATATCGAAAGGCGCAGGCAATGCGATCGGCAGTGTCGAGGTGTTGGCTTACGGTACGGCATTGATCGAACCACGCGATTGATGAAGTACAGCAACCCGCAGATTCCGGAGGGCATCAACGTCTCTGATCGCCATCCGCTGAAAGAGTTGTTGATTCTGCTTGGCGGCGCGCTCGTATTGGTCGTCGTGTTGAGTTGGATACTCGCCGAGTTCGGCGGACGCCTGGCGCGTCTGGTGCCGTTCGAACACGAGCTGTCGATGGCGCCTGACAGTTTGTTGAGCAGCGATGCGCCGCCCGCCCTGCAACGTTATCTCGACGATCTGGCGCAGCGCCTCCAGACACAGATGGACCTGCCGGAAGGTATGACCATCAAACTGCATGTCAGCGGCAGCGATTCGTTCAACGCCTTCGCCACCCTGGGGGGCAACATCCTGCTGTTTCGCGGACTGGTCGAGAAGCTGCCAAATGAAAACGCCTTGGCCATGTTGTTGGCGCACGAGATCGCGCATGTGCAACACCGTGATCCAATCGCCGGCGTTGGGCAGACGGCCGCGGTGCAGACCATGTTGAGCCTGCTGTTCGGTAGCGCCGATCTCTCTATTCTGGGCAGTGCCGGGCTGCATACCCAGTTGAGCTTCAACCGCGACATGGAGCGCGCTGCCGACGCCACGGCATTGGCCGCGGTCTACCGGGTCTACGGCCACCTGGCTGGCGCTAATGACCTGTTCGCCGCGATCCAGGCAGAACGCCGGCGCACCGGCGATGGCGAGTCGCCGGCTTTTTTCAGCAGCCATCCGCTGGATCAGGAACGCCTCGACGCCATCATCGCCACCGCCAAGGCCAATGGCTGGTCGACCGACGGCAGCGTGACGCCCTTGCCAAGCCAGTTTTCGGCGTGGCTGCGTCAATCGCAGCAGGCGAGCATCCGGCAGGATGATGCGCCCGCCAAGGCGGTCCCGGAGACGCCGCCGGTCCCCTGACTGTCACTCGCCGGGCCGCGGAACGAAAGCCATCACTATGACTGTCCACGGCGTTATGCAATGGATTCGCCTCCTGAAGTCGCATTTTTCACGTTGAATGGCACATGGCTTGGTTTGTATGGTCGGGAGGCCTTAGCGGAAGATGCGCAAGTCTCACCGGAGGGTGCTGGCTTTGAGGGCTTTTCTCTCGCGCATAATGTTGAGTCTGAAAGCGAAGTCGATGAAGTTGTGGCGCAAGCGATAGAGGCCGGTGCAACATTGGTCAAACAACCGCAGAAAGCGTTCTGGGGTGGCTACAGTGGATATTTCAAAGATCCTGATGGTCATCTTTGGGAGGTTGCCCATAATCCATTGTTCTGGGTTGGCCCAAACGATGAAAGTGCATAACAATGCGTTCAAGCCGTTCGCTATGCTCGCTCGGACGCTCGGTACTCCGCGCCTTGTTGCGCATGGCTTCGCCATTGTTGCGCAAACGGCGCTCCATACCGAGCGCCGCTTGACTGGGCGTTTGATCGAAATTCTCCCGCAGTAACCTGTCCGTGTTCGAGCACCGCGGTGTTGGCCGTGACAGCGCTCGACCTCATTTCTCGTCCTGCGTTCTGGCAGCCGGACCATTTCCTACCCAACAACCCGATGCTTAAGGTCGGCTTAAGACTGGCTGGTCAGGCTTGCCGACGATGACCTGTATCACCGGCCGTCTCTGGCGGATGCTCAGTACCGCCGTGCGGCCGGTGATGACGCAGATTGAAGAACTCCAACGTCAGTGGGCGATCATCAACTACCAGACAGCCGACGATGACAAGCAGGCTGCTTTCGAGCAGCTCGTGGTACAGGCGGAAAAACTCACGACGGACAATCCGCAGCGCGCAGAGCCCAAGGTTTGGGAAGCGATCATTCGCGCAGGGCTGGCCGGAGCGATGGGCGGGCTGTCGTCGCTGTTTAATGCCATGCCGCAGATGGAGCAAGGACGTGACCTTTTGCTGGCGGCAGAAGGCATCGACCCGACCGTGCTGAACGGTTCCGTGTACACGACCTTGGGTAGCTTCTACTACATGGTGCCCGGTGGCCTTATGGGTTACGGCGACGACGACAAGGCGCAGGCTTACCTGGAAAAGGCGTTGCAGATCGCACCTGACGATATGGACGCGAATTACTTCATGGGTGACTACTGGCGGGACCAAGGCAAGCCGGAGCTGGCCAAACCCTATTTTGAAAAGGTGCTCACCCTGCCGGATGTGGCCGGCCGACCGGTGTATTCGCAAGGCCGAAAGGCTGAAGCAACGGCCAAGCTCGCCGAGGTGAACGCCAAGCTCGGCTGATGGAGACGGGATACGTATCTGGGATGTAGGTGACGGACAACGGTTTGCCGACCACCAGTCTGTGACCTGCTGATTGACGTCCGCCTCCGTGCGGACGTTTTTTTGTGCAGCTTATTTGACCTTCATGCCCGGCTGCGCGCCGTCATCCGGGTGCAATACGAAAAGATCTTTGCCGCCGGGGCCGGCCGCCAGCACCATGCCCTCGGATACGCCGAATTTCATCTTGCGCGGTGCCAGGTTGGCGACCATCACGGTCAGCTTGCCTTCGAGATCTTCCGGTTTGTAGGCCGACTTTATGCCGGCGAATACATTGCGCGTCTCGCCACCCAGTTCGAGCGTCAGGCGCAGCAGTTTGTCGGCGCCCTCGACATGCTCGGCCTTGGCGATGCGCACGATGCGCAGGTCGACCTTGGCAAAGTCGGCAAACTCGATCGTCTCGGCGATCGGGTCTTTGGCCAGCGGGCTGTCGGTCGATGGTTTGGCCGCCGTGGTTTTGGCCTCGGCCGCGAGGTCTTCTTTCGAATCTTCGATCATGGCCGCGATCTTGTCTTTTTCGACACGCGTCATCAGCGGTTTGAACTTGTCGATAGCGTGGTTGAGCAGCGGCTCGGCCTGCGAATCCCAGGTCATCGGTTCGACATTCAAAAAGGCCTCGGCCTGTTCCGCCATTTGCGGCAGTACGGGTTTCAGATAGCCGAGCAACACGCGGAACAGGTTGATGCCGAGCGAACAGACGGCATGCAGTTCGGCGTCGCGTCCGTCCTCTTTGGCGATGACCCACGGCGCTTTCTCATCGATGTACTGGTTGGCCAAGTCGGCGAGTGCCATGATCTCGCGGATCGCGCGGCCGAACTCGCGCTTTTCGTACAGGTCGGCAATCTTGTCACCGGCCTTGGTGAAGGTGTTGTACAACTCGGGCTGGTCGAGCGTGCCGTTGAGCTTGCCGTCGAAGCGTTTCTTGATGAACCCGGCACAACGGCTGGCGATGTTGACGACCTTGCCGACCAGATCGGCGTTCACGCGCGCCGCGAAGTCTTCGAGGTTTAGGTCGAGGTCATCGACCTTCGAGCTCAACTTCGCGGCGAAGTAATAACGCAGATACTCCGGGTTGAGATGTTTCAGGTAGGTGCGCGCCTTGATGAAGGTGCCACGCGACTTCGACATCTTGGCGCCGTCGACCGTCAGGAAACCGTGGGCATACACGCCGCTGGGTTTACGGAATCCGGCGCCATGTAACATCGCCGGCCAGAACAGCGCGTGGAAGTAGATGATGTCCTTGCCGATGAAATGGTACAGCTCGGCGGTCGAGTCGGCGTTCCAGTACGCGTCGAAGTCGACGCCGGTCTTGTCGCAGAAATTGCGGAAGCTCGCCATGTAGCCGATCGGTGCGTCCAGCCAGACGTAGAAGTACTTGCCCTCTGCATCCGGGATCTCAAAGCCGAAGTAGGGTGCATCGCGCGAGATGTCCCAGTCGTTGAGTCCGGCCTCGAACCACTCGTTGAGCTTGTTGGCGACCTCGGCCTGCACGTGGCCTGCCTTGTGCCAATCCTTCAGAATCTTTTCGAAGTCACCGAGCTTGAAGAACAGGTGCTCGGAGTCCTTCTCGATCGGAGTGGCACCCGATACGGCCGACACCGGGTTTTTCAACTCGGTCGGCGAATAGGTGGCGCCGCAGACCTCGCAATTGTCGCCGTACTGATCCTCAGCGCCGCACTTCGGGCAGGTGCCCTTGATGAAGCGGTCCGGCAGGAACATCTTGGCCTCGGGGTCGTAGGCCTGCGAGATGGTCCGCCGGGCAATATGGCCGGCATCGCGATTGCGCTCGTAGATGGTCGTCGCGCACACCCGGTTTTCTTCCGAATGCGTCGAATGGTAGTTGTCGAAACCGATCGCGAAGCCGGCGAAGTCTTCGGTGTGTTCCTGCCACACGCGATCGATCAGCGCTTCGGGCTCGATGCCCTCGGCGCGCGCGCGCAGCATGATCGGCGTGCCGTGGGCGTCGTCGGCGCACACGTAGTAGCACTCGTGGCCGCGCATCTTCTGAAACCGGCTCCAGATATCGGTCTGGATGTACTCCACGAGGTGACCGAGGTGGATCGACCCGTTGGCGTAGGGCAGGGCGCTGGTGATCAGGATTTTGCGTGGGGTGGCCATTTGTGTCCGTTACTGCGAGGAGATCAGAACCAGAAATTATGTCACGTTGCGTCCATCCGCGGGATTCCAGCACTTAGAACGTTATCTGGGTGCGGCCATAGGATCTTAAAGATTAATGTGTCCGTTGCATTTACATTTTGTGGCTGAGAAACAAATTACTATTCCGGATTAAATATTTAAATCATCAGCTTATATTTCATGGCACGTTAATTGAATGAACATTTGGCAAATCGTTTTGCTGCGTGCAAAACAGGGAAATGATAGGGAGGTTCCCATATGAAACAGCTTTTGGCTGTCGCTTTGGCGCTGATTTCCAGTGCCTCGTACGCTGTTGAGTTTAAGTTCGACGTTTACGCGCTGGCAAACAGCAGCACGGGCGGTACAGGATTGAACACGGGGCTGTTCTTCAATGCAGGTGATTCGCTCAACGTTTCCGTAGATCCCAACGACATTTGGAGTGCGGGAGCACTGCCGCGCTGGTCCAACGCTAATGGCCTGGTGGCTGATCTCCTAGCAACGGGTCTCGATGAGTCGGGTCAGCCGGCTGGGACACAGATCGGGACGACATTTTCGTCTTACACCAGCAACGGCCTGACCGCCCCATTTGGCACATTGGTTGGCTCGCTTGGTCCCACTTTCTTTGAGCTTGGCACCGAATACGCCGGTACCGCACCGGACTCGGGTGAGCTATTGCTGTACTACTGGGATTCCAACGCCGCCGATAATGCTGATTTCGTGACGGTTACGGTCGACGACGGCACCACCCCGGCTGCAGGCGAAGTGCCCGCCCCTGGTATTCTGGCGCTCTTCGGCTTAGGTGCGATCGGCATGGCTTGGCAGCGCCGCCGCGCTGGTTGAACCGCGTTTTTCAGTGCCCTGAAAGCCCGCCTCTGGCGGGCTTTTTTGTGCCCTACGTTTCTTGGTGATACCCCGCTTTCTGAAAGGTAGATTGGGGGCGCAGGTACAACCATGTATAGAAAACCCGAAAAACTCGATCAGAGTTTGCCGTTTTCTTTCGTGTATTATCCACCGACTTCTCGTATCCCGCCCCGCTTTCAAGCCGATATCGTGTGACGGGGATATGGCAAACACTACGCAGGACAGGACCATGGCAGAACTCACAAGAGAGCAGGTCGAAGAGGCCATCAAAAGTTACGTCGAACCCCACCTGGAAACCGATCTGGTTACCGCGAAGTCGATCAAAGATATTCAGGTCGACGGCGACAAGGTCAAGGTCGACATCTTGCTGGGCTTCCCGGCTAAAGGTGTGCAGGACGAGATCGCCGCGGCGGTCAAGTCGGCGGTTGAATCGGCCGACGGCGTGGCGGCCTGTGACGTGAGTATCTCCTCCAAGGTGGTCGCGCACTCGGTGCAGAAGTCGCTCAAGCCGATCGACAACGTCAAAAACATCATTGCCGTGGCCTCCGGCAAAGGCGGCGTCGGCAAATCGACCACGGCGGTCAACCTGGCGCTGGCGCTGTCTGCTGAGGGCGCGCGGGTCGGTATCCTCGATGCCGATATCTATGGTCCGTCGCAGCCGCGCATGCTGGGCATCACCGGTAAGCCGGAATCGAAAGACGGCAACACGCTCGAGCCGATGATGAGCTACCACCTGCAGGCGATGTCGATCGGTTTCCTGATCGACGAAGAGACGCCGATGATCTGGCGTGGCCCGATGGTCACCCAGGCGCTGGAGCAGCTGCTCAACGACACCAACTGGGACGAGCTGGACTACCTGGTGATCGACCTGCCGCCGGGCACCGGCGACACCCAGCTGACGCTGGCGCAGAAGGTACCTGTATCCGGTGCGATCGTGGTCACCACGCCACAAGACATCGCGCTGCTCGACGCCCGCAAGGGTTTCAAGATGTTCGAGAAGGTCGAGGTGCCGGTGTTGGGCATCGTCGAAAACATGTCGATCCACATCTGCTCGAAGTGCGGCCATGAAGAGCACATCTTCGGTGAAGGCGGCGGGCAGCGCATGGCCGAACAGTATGGTGTCACCTTCCTCGGCGCCTTGCCGCTGGAAACCCGCATCCGCGAAGAGACCGACGCCGGCAAGCCGACCGTGGTGGCCGAGCCCGAGGCGCGTCCGTCGCAGATCTACCGTGAGATCGCGCGTAAAGCGGCAGCCAAGTTGTCGCGCCAGGCAAAAAGCTACGCCGCCAAGTTCCCGAATATCGTTATTCAGAACAACTGACCCCGGTCGGGTTCAAGGCGAGAAAAAGCCCCGCTTCGGCGGGGCTTTTTGTTTTTCTCGAGTGGCAGACGCGTCCAGTGACTTTCCGGCGGGCCGTCGTTGCTGCCTGCGTCTTAAGAATTAAAGAACAAAAACCCTAGGTCGCTACCGTACGCATGGCGCACGAGTGGTTCTGCACGCGTGTTCAATTGTCAAAATTCGTAGCGGGATCAGTCACATGTTGAGCATTCTTTCAACAATCAAAGGAAAACTCGCCGTCGTCATCGGACTGTTCGTGGCCGTCGCCGTGGTGCAGGCCGTCGTCCTGATGAGCAAGGCGGACGAGGTGAGTGGCAACATCAGCTTCATGCGCGACACGAGCTCGGCCATCGTCAGCAAGTCGTATGACCTGAAATTGGCCGTCGTGCAGGTTCAGCAGTGGCTGACGGACATCAGTGCTACGCGAGGACTCGACGGGCTCAACGATGGATTCGACCAAGCCGCCACGCACGCAGAGGATGCAGAGCGCCTGATGGATGAGCTGGCTGCACTGTATCCTGCCAAAGCCGATCTGTTCCGCGGGATGCACGACAAGTTCGGCGACTATTATGCGACCGGCAAGCGGATGGCCGAGGCCTACGTGGCGGAAGGTCCGCAAGGCGGCAATCAATTGATGGCTTCCTTCGATGCCGCCGCCGAAGCGATTCAGGCGGATGTTGGAAGCGTCATGGAGATTGCCCGCAACCTGTCTACCGAGAGTCTCGACGATGCGGTGTTGCACGCCCAACAGGAGAGTAGCTGGGTGTTGATCACCTCGATCGTGATCGCTGCATTGGCGCTGGTCGCCGGCGTCTTCCTGCGCGTGGCCGTGCTGCAGCCGATCGCGCATGCTGCTGAACTTGCCCACGAACTCGGTGCCGGTGATGGCGACCTGACGCGTCGCCTCGACGAGTCGCGTAGCGATGAAATGGGGGACGTGGCGCGCGGTATCAACCGGTTTGTCGAAAAGATCCAGACGGCCGTCGTGTCGATGCGTTCCGTGGCGTCGCAGCTGAGCGAGTCGGCCGGGCACCTGACCGGGTTCGCCAAAGACGGAGAGCACAAGGCCAATAACCAGCTTACCGAGACCGAGGCCGTCGCGGCGGCGATGACCGAACTGCGCGCCAGTGCCGACGAGATCGCCAACACCGCGGGCGAAACGGCCGGGTTCACGCAGTCAGCCGGGGAGCAGACCTCGGTCGGCAACAAATCGGTACAGCGGGCGGTCGGCGTGATTCGCTCCCTGGAATCGGAGATCGGTCGCGCCCAGGGCGTGATCAACGAACTGGGTGAAGAGAGCAACAGTATCGGCTCGGTACTCGAAGTGATCCGCGGGATCTCGGAGCAGACCAACCTGCTGGCATTGAACGCGGCGATCGAAGCGGCGCGCGCCGGTGAGCAGGGCCGGGGTTTTGCCGTCGTTGCCGACGAAGTGCGCACACTGGCGAGTCGTACTCAGCAGTCGACGGAAGAGATCCAGGCGATGATAACGAAGCTGCAGACGCGCGCCGGCGAGTCTGTGAAGGTGATGGCCGGCAGTCGCGATATGGCGACGGAGAGCGTCAGCGAAGTCGAGAACGCACAGAACGTTCTGGTATCGATCCAGGACGGTGTCGACGGCATTCAGAATATGACGCACCGCATTGCCGCGGCCGCGCAGGAACAGAGCCAGGTTTCGGGCGACATGGACCGCAACGTGGTGCAGATTGCCGATCTTGCGCGCGACACGGCGTCGAGCGCCGGGACCATTTCGGCGGCCAGCAGTCAGCTCGACACGTTGGCACGTGAGATCAACAACCTGATTGGCGGCTTCAAGACCGGCTGACCGGCTCGCCCGTTCTGCGGGTCAGGGCGTCTCGAGCGCCGGTAGCGACTTGAGGAATTTCGCCATGGCAGTGCGATCGTCCGGCGTCAGTTTGGAGGTCGTGTTGTCGATTACCTCAGACATCGCACCGCCGGTGTAATCGCCATCGGGCAACTCGCCGGATTGCAGGAACCACTTAAGGTCGTCGGTATCCCATTTGCCGATGCCGTTGCTGCGGTCCGGTGTGATGTTCGGGACCTTCTCGCCGTCAGGTCCGTCCGGATTGCCGGCGAGGTAGTACGAACGATCGGCGACACCGGCCCAATCGCGTGACGTATGACACTCTCCGCAGTGACCGAGCGCATCGACCAGGTAGCGACCGCGCGCAAGTTGCGCATCGTCGGGTGCAGCGGGCGGTTCTTCTTCAAACCACCATTGCCAGGGTGTCATCATCCACCGACCCAGCCACCACGCCGTGTCGTGCTCGCGGTTCGCGCGCTGTTGAGGCTCGCGCTGCATCAGGTAGTCATAGATGGCGCCGGCGTCTTCGTCGGTCATCAACTGGTAAGACGGGTAAGGAAACACCGGAAAGTACGGATCGCCCCGTGGCGAAGTGCCGTGCTTCAGCGCTTCGATGAACTGCTCTTTCGACCAGTTGCCGATGCCGGTCTGTTCGTCCGGCGAGATGTTCGGTGAATAGAAGGTGCCGTAGGGTGTTTCGAACGCGCGCCCCCCGGCGAGTTCCGGCCCATCTTCGCTTGTGTGACAGGCGAGACAGCCGGCGGCGTTGAACAGGTACTCGCCGTCGGTTGCGGCATGGGCCACACCGATCAGGCTGCTGACAACGATGGCCGCCGGCAGGTTGCGCATTTAGTGTTCTTCCTCCTTACGGAAGTCTTCGTGACAGCCCTTGCACGCTTGTCCGACATCCTTGAAGGCGGCAGCGATCTTGGCTTCGTCGCCCGAGTCGACGGTCGCCGCCAGCGTGGTCGTTGCCTGTTTGGCTTTATCCGCTGCCTGTTGGAATTTGTCCCATTCTTTCCAGATCTCTTCTTTCGCTTCGGTCTCGCCGAAATCCGAACCTTCCGGGAACAGACTGGCGATGTCGCTGCTCAGTTCAGCAAGCGACTTGGCGTGCATCTGCAGGTGCCCTTCGGGCGATACCTTGCCGCGCACGATCTGGCTCATCGCGCCGGAGTGACCGGCCATTGCTTTCATCATGGCCTCGCGGTACTTGATGAAGTCCTCCGGCTCTTGGGCGTGGGCGAGGGTCGCGCCGCCGAGTGTGGCAGCGAGTATCAACGACAGGGGTGCTTTCATGGTTGGCTCCTTGGCGGTGTGAACGACGGATCGAAACGTAACATTTAGGGCAATGCAGGCTGTGAACCCTGGCACGTATCCGGCCAGGCCGCGCCGATTGTAATGCAGTGGCGCGCCCGGTATTCGACTGCACGATCTGCGGCTTGTTCCGTACTGGGTTCAGGTTCCCCCTGGAATAACAACCTGTAGCTGCGGTACGGTTTGCATTGCCAAGTGTCGATGATCCAGTCGTGAAACAGCGTGAGTGTCCCTATGCCCAACACTGCCTTCATCACGGGTACCAGCTCCGGTCTCGGCTATGCCTTGGCCAATCGCCTGATCGAAGAAGGATATGAAGTCTATGGTTGCAGTCGGCGCGGTTGTCATCCGCCCGACATGATCGATTGCCGACTCGATCTGACCGCGTTCGACGAGGTTCCGTCCGCGCTCGGTGAATTGCTGTCGAATGCCGAGCGACTTGACCTGGTGGTGCTCAATGCCGGCATTCTCGGCGATATCCGCGATATGACGGCCACCTCTGTCGACGCCTTAAACCATGTAATGGAGGTGAACGTATGGGCCAACAAGGTGGTGCTCGATGCCTTGCATGCCATCGCTATACCGATCGGGCAGATCGTCGCCATTTCCTCCGGTGCGGCGGTACTGGGTAATCGTGGCTGGAGCGGATATTCGCTGTCGAAAGCGGCATTGAACATGCTCATGAAGCTCTATGCCCACGAGTTTCCGCAAACCCATCTTTGTGCGCTCGCGCCGGGCATCATCGACACGGCGATGATGGACTACCTGTGTGATACCGCCGATGCCAAGCAGTTTCCGGCCTTGCAGCGGCTGCGCGATGCACGCGGCACCGAACGCATGCCGAATGCGGCGCAGGCGGCCGAACGCGTGTTGTCGGTTTTATCGTCGTTGCGTGACTATCCGAGCGGGAGCTTTGTCGACATCCGCGCGATTCTCGAACCGCATGAATACGCGAGCCTGTTCGGCAAACCGCCTTCAGCCGATTGAGTTCGCGACCTTCTCCGTCAGCGTAAACGGCGAGCTCGTGACAACTCAGAAGAAACCCTTGGGCAACTCGAAACGTTCGTTGACATCACGGTTGCGCACGGTGAACGACTCCCAGGTGGTTTGGTAACCGTTGAGCCGGAGCCGGACGGTGTATTCACCCGGCGGCAGGCGCATGCCCGGTTCGTAGTCGCCCACGCCGCGTATCCAGATCTGTGCACCCGGAGGAGAGCTGCGCAGATTGACTGCATAGGTACCGGGCACCTGCTCTTCCAACTCGGTAGGGCTGGGCAACGGCGAGCGGGTGTCGACGCTCGACCGCGGAGGCGGCGTGCGTTGTGTCGTCTCTTGTTGTTCCACTTCGGGCAGTGGCAGGGGGTCGACTGCCGGTTCATCGATCTGGATGCTCCTGACCAATTGCACCGGAAGCTTCAGGTCGGCCTCGCCAAGGTGAACCACTTGTTGCTGTGGTTGAAACCCGGGGCTCGATACCTCGATATCGTAGCGACCGGGAGGCAACTGCATGCCGGGTGTGTATGCGCGGTCGAGGCCGATGATATTGACATTGGCATCGGCCGGCTCGCTGATGATCGTCAACGCGTAGGTTTCACCTTGTACCAGCGCAGGCTCGACAACCTGTTTGGTCGGTTCGATCAATAGGACCAACCCAAGCAGTGCAAAGCCGCCGAGCAGGGCGAGTGCCGGCAGCCAGCTGCGCCGGCGCACGATCGCCGCGTCGCCTTTGATGCGCCGGTTATCGGCGACCGCCACAGGCGGCGCGCTCGCGACCTGTTCGAGCACATCGTCGTCGTGGTCGCGAATCGCCAACCTGCCGAGCGCGATACCCTTGGCAAACTCGATGCGACCGGGAAGCTCGCCTTGCGCCGAGTCCGATTCCCACACCTGGATCTTGCCAACGGAAACACTGCCTTTGACATTGCCGCCACCGGTGTCGAGCGCCCGAATCACGCCGCCGCGCAGCTCGGCGACCGCCGCCTGCAGTCGGAAATCCAGGCGCAGAACCAGTTCGATCGCGCCAGCATCGACGCCGTCGACGGTGATCTCAAGGCGCGGTTTGTGTGTCGATGAAAACTTGTACTCGCCCAGCGGTACCTGCACCGTCCGGTCGGCAGGGTATTTTTCCAGGTCGGTGTAGCGATGCAGCTCGCGACACTTGTTCAAGGCACCCGCCAGCACGTCGGTGAGCTTGATGCTGAACAACTCGGGCAGCTTCTCTTCGACCTTCTCCCAGACCGCGGTCCATTCCGCACCGCCGACCGTCTCTTCGATATGGTCCCTGGTTTCCTGGGTGGTGCCGACGTGCTGCACCCGTTCGACCATCAACGGCGGCGGCAGGCGTATCGCGCCGAACATCAGGTCTGCAACATCAGTGTTTTGGAATTCAGGCATGCTCGTCCTCGTTCGTCGTGTCGAGCGGTGGGCTTTGCTCACCCGAGTCGTTGACCACGGTGATCCGAATGTCGGGTGTCTGCGGTTCGGTCTGGTTCAATGTCACGATCGGTGGCGCGCCTTGCGGCACGGCGGTGACATGGATTTCAGCCGGTGCGGGTGCAGGGCGCAACAGGCGATACAACAATACCGCGCTGCCCAACAGGGCAAGCGGTACCCACCAGAACGGCAACCAGGATGGCTGGCCGTCGCCCGCATCGAAATCTGCAACCGGCGGCACGACGTCGCTTGCCACACGTATTTCGACCGGGTTGCTTTCAAACGTCTGGCCGTCGATGACGGTGGCCAGGTGTGCACGGTACAGACCTTCGTCGAGATAGCTGTGTTGCACCACGGACTGTGTCCCGTTGAGGGCGGCCATTGCGTTGTCGCCGAGATACAGGGTGTACTCATGGTCGGCCGCCAGTGACGGCAGTTCCGCGGTGAACTGTACGACCTGCTGTGGCGAAGCGCGCAGCTGATCGGCGCTCAGTGCGAGCCGCGGAGGTGCAACGGTAAGGTGTGCGGTGACCGTGTCGCGACGACCGTCGTCGAGGCGTGCGCTCAGTTCGATCAGATGGTCGCCGGGGGCGAGGGCAGTGGTGTCGATGGCGAGCTGCGGTTCGGTCGAGACGCGGCCGGTGGGTGACTGCCAGTTGAACGAAACCGTGTGCTCCGGCGGTATGTGCGATTCATCGCGGAAAACCGCCGGCTCCCCCCACGGCACAGTCTGGCGTTGCGGGTTGATCGTCGCCATGAAGTCCTGACTGGGCGGCAATATCTCCAGGCGCGCCTGCGCTCTGCTGCTCAGGCCGTTGGTATTGGTGACGGTGACGTCGACCGTGTGTTCGCCGGGCGGCAGGTTGCGCGTATCGATGTAAAAACTCGCACGATTGCTGCGTGCACCCTGCGGCCCTTCCCATTGCCAACGGAGTTCGCGCTCTTCGGCCTGGCCGATGAATCGGGCTGGTTCGCCTTGGCGCACCGCTCGGGTTTCCGGTTCGATACGCACGCTCGGGGCCGTGCGCCGCGCCAGGATCTCCAGGTTGGCGGTGGCCTTGACCTGGTTGCCGCGCGCATCCAGCACAAGCAGGTTGATGTCGTAGAGGCCGGGTTCGAGTTCGTCGGTGCGCGGCTCGTACGTCGGAGCCGTCGAACGCTGGTCGCCGACACCGCGCCATTCGTAACGCCGGATCGATGCCGAACCGCTGCCGGGGACTGCGGTGAATATGGCGCCGGCGCCTGGGTACACCGACACCATGCGCGGTGAAATCTCGATCTGCGGGGCTTCGGTTGAAGCCACTTCGATGACCATGGGGTTGCTGGTCAGCACCGGCTGATCGGGGCCGAGGTTGGCCTGTACGCTGACGGTGTAGCTGCCGGGCTGGTCGAACCTACGCTGGTAGCGCCGCGGATGCGGGGCGCCTGGCTCCTGCTTGTGGTTGACGCTGAAGTAATACAGCACCGCGCGGTCGCCCACATTGCCGAGTTGGGCGGTAAACATCACGGTCTCGCCCATCGTGATGCGTGTGCGATCGGCATACAGGCGCAATTTGCTGCGAATCGGAGCCGGTGCGACCTGTATCTGCGCAGGTGCACGGGTGGCGGATTCGAGCGGCGTCACGTCGACTGACTGGCCCAGCGCAAGCGGGCTCGTCATCAAGATCAGACACAGTCCAATCCAAGTGCACCTGATTTTTGTTGCCACGTCTCTCACGACGCCCACCATCTGCGGAGTTTCTCCGGTTATCTGTCGTATCGCCTATCTTCCCTGGCGACTTTAATTGTAGGGGTTGTTCTTTGATGTTGGTCGCACTGGAAGGTTCAGCAGCGCTTTCCTGACCGGCAACAAGCCTTCCCCTGTCAACTTGCGGTATGCTACGGCACAGCCGTTGTGCGCCTTGCTGCGACCTGGCAGGCAGCGACACCGGCGGCGAATCGTTCGCAATAAGCAAAAAAATTTTCGCTCGGCGCGAGCGCTGTTTACCAAAGAAGAGTAATGGGGGAAGAACCATGAGTGACTACCTGTCCGACGTCCAACGTTATGACGCAGGTGCCGACGCCGACGTCGTGCAGAAGATCGTCAAGCACCTGGGTATCGCTTTGCAAAGCAAGGACGCCTCGCTGGTGTCGTGTTCCGACAAGTCGGAACTGGATCGTGTTCGCGAAAAGTGGTGCATGAAAAAACTCGGTGAAAGCGACGGCAGCGCGGCTGACGGTGTGGTTGCCAAGGTCTGCGAAACCATGAAGGGCGACCGCCAGAAACAGCGTGTGACCTTCTACTACCTGGTCGCCAAGGAAATGGGCAAGCTCGGCGACCTCTGAGGACGCCAATTGCCGTAGCAGTGCCCCGGCAGCACGTCGGGGCATGATTTAAAATCCCAACGTCGAGCCTACGCGGTTCAGAATCGCTCCTCTTGGGCCGGTCGTCCGGCAGGTTCACGGCATTCGGCGCACAGGGCGAAGCTGTCGCAATGTCATTTCCTTTCCGAGTCTCAGTGCAATTCAGGCGTCTGCGCATGCTGCCGTGGTTCTGCCTGTGGCTGATCGGCTTGCTTCCGGCGGGGCCGGCGTACGCGGCCGACGAGCTGCAGACCGTCACGGTCGCCACACGCGCGGTACCGCCGTTTGCCTACCGCGGTGAGTCTGGCGAGTGGCAGGGCATTGCGATCGAACTGTGGGAACGGGTCGCCGCAGAGCTGAAACTGCGCAGTGAATACCGCGAGGTGAGCCTCAGGGACATGCTCGGTGCGGTCGAGACCGGGACGATGGACGTTGCCGTCGGCGCGCTGTCGGTGACGCCGGAGCGCGAGATCACGTTCGATTTCACTCATCCCTTCTATCACACGGGTCTGGGCATCGCGGTGCCCATGGAAGCGTCGTCTGGTTGGCTGCCCGTGTTGCGTAGCCTGACATCGCCGCAGTTCCTCGGCGTGGTCGGCAGTCTGCTGACCTTGCTGGCGATCGTCGGTGCGGTGGTGTGGTTTCTCGAGCGGCGTCGCAACCCGCAGTTTCCGAGTGATCCGGTAAAAGGCATCGGTGTCGGCCTGTGGTGGTCCAGTGTCACCATGACCACGGTGGGATACGGCGACAAGGCGCCGACCAGCTTCGGCGGTCGGTTCGTCGCACTGATCTGGATGTTCGTCAGCGTGGTGTTGATTTCAACGATAACCGCAAGCCTGACGACCTCGCTGACCCTCGGCGCCCTGTCGGGCAAGGTGTCTTCGGAAGCGGATCTGGCCAACGTGCGTACCGCGACCGTGGTCGGATCGACCAGCGAGCGCCGGATGCAACGTAACGGCGTGCCCGCCAAGGCGTACGACGATCTGGGCGCGGCGCTGTCTGCGCTCGACGCCGGCGACGTCGACGCGGTCGTGTACGACAAGCCACTGCTGCTGTATCGCGTGCGCACCGGCTACGCAGGCAAGCTGTACGTGCTCGAGCTGGATTTTGAACCGCAGGACTATGCGATAGCACTACCCACCGGCAGCCGCTGGCGCGAACCGGTCAACCGGCTGTTGCTCGAGTTCACCCGTGGAGATGCGTGGGAGCAGCTGCTGCGCCGGCACCTCGGGGGTTGAAAGGCATCCGCCGACGATAGCGATTAGTTAAGAGAAAAAGAATATGCAGCTTATTTGTTCTTCGGCCCGACGGATTGTTTGGGCCGCGTTATGGATCTTGTTGACGCAGCCGTTCGCGATGTCGGCGAGCGCAGCCGAAACGGTCGAGGTCGTTACTGTCGAGCGCAAGCCCTTTGCGATGAACGTGGATGGCGTGCTGACCGGGTTCAGCATCGATCTGTTGCAGGCTCTGGCTGCCCAACTCGGGTGGGAGGCGCACGTATCGGCGGTGCCGTCGTTCGGCAAGATGCTGGAGAGCGTCGACGGCGGTGGCGTGGATCTCGCCGTGGGCAATATCTCAATCACGGCGGAACGCGAGAACCAGTTCGATTTCTCTCACCCGGTGTTCGACGCCGGGTTGCAGATACTGATCCCGCAGGAAGGCACCGGTGGCGGCGTACTCTCTGCCTTGTTCACCTGGGAGATGGCGGCATGGATTCTGGGTGCCGTGTTCGTGATCTTCGTCATTGCGAACCTGATGTGGTGGTTCGAACGTCGCCGGGCCCCTTACTTTCAGCGCAGTTATCGTGAAGGACTCTGGCCATCGTTCTGGTACACGATGCACGTGATGATCAGTGGCGGTTTCGAAGAACATGTACCGCGCAGCCTGCCGGCGCGCGTGCTGGGCATCGCTTTGGTGGTCGGCAGTCTGTTCCTGGTGTCGGCGTTTGTCGCCAAGATTACGTCGACGATGACGGTCAACGAGCTGCGGGCCGATATCGAGTCGTACACCGATCTGTATGGCAAGAAGGTCGGCACCACGGCCAACTCGACGGCAGCGGCGTTTCTGCAGCTCAAAGGCATCCGCTATCAGGCTTACGACAACATCGACGATCTGTTCGACGGTCTCAAACGCGGCAAGCTCGATGCCGTGGTGCACGATGCGCCGATCCTGCGCTACTACGCGGCGGACGAGGGCAGGGGTACGACCCGTGTCGTCGGTGAACCGTTCAAGCGCGAGAAGTACGGCATCCTGTTTCCGCAAGGCAGTGGACGGGTCGAAGTCGTGAATCGCGCGCTGTTGAGTCTGCGCGAGAACGGCACCTATGACGAAATCTACCAACGCTGGTTCGGACGCACCGGTTCGGGTCTGTAGGCCGCATCGCGATTCGCCACCGCCCATATAGCCCGCCGCCATCGGTTGATGCCTTGGCGGTTTGCGCCAAAATTCGTGTCTTATTTATTCCCATGTCAATGGCAAGGTACTTGCCTCGAATGACCAAACCTTGATTCAAGCCTCGCGTCGTGCGCCGAACTGCTCCACATTGGTGCGATCAGCCGCCCGGCCGGTAAGGTTTGGAGCAGGGAACCGGTCTACCGCCTGCAATTGCGATTGCAGGCTGAGGTTTTTCAATCTTTGGGGATAACGATGCACGAAAGCGACGTATCGCAGTTCACCGGCGGCCTGGAAGCCCACGGTCTGTACAATCTGAACGAGATCTTCTGGAATCTTCCAACGCCTGCGCTGTACGAGCAATCACTGTTGCGTCGAGAAGGGTCACTATCCCACCTCGGTCCACTGGTGGTGCGGACCGGGCACCACACCGGTCGTTCGGCCAACGACAAGTTCATCGTCGACGAAGCCGAGAGCCATGACCAGATCTGGTGGGGCACGATCAACAAGCCTATTCCGGAGAACAACTTCGACATCCTTCATCAGCGTATGGCCTCGTACCTGCAGATGAAGGACGTCTTTGTTCAGGACTGCTTCGCCGGTGCAGATGCCGACTATCGCATGCCGATCAGGATTATCACCGAGTACGCCTGGCACAGCCTGTTCGCGCGCAATATGTTCATCCAGGCGAGTCCGGAAGAACTGAAACATCACGAGCCCTACTTCACGGTGATCAACTCGCCGCGCTTCCACGCTATCCCCAGCCAGGACCAAACGCGCAGCGAAACCTTCATCCTGGTCAACTTCCATCAACGCCTGGTCTTGATCGGCGGCACCAGCTACGCGGGCGAGATCAAGAAATCCATCTTCTCGGTGATGAACTATCTGCTGCCGGGTAAAGGGGTGTTGCCGATGCATTGTTCGGCCAACATCGGCAAGGACGGTAAGACGGCGCTGTTCTTCGGTCTCAGCGGTACCGGCAAGACCACCTTGTCGGCCGACGCATCGCGCACCCTGATCGGTGACGACGAACATGGTTGGAGTGACAACGGCATCTTCAATTTCGAAGGCGGCTGCTATGCCAAGATGATCAAGCTGTCGCCCGAGAACGAGCCGGAGATTCACAGCACGACGCAGCGTTTCGGCACGGTGCTGGAGAATGTCACCCTGTCGTCGGATGATCGCCAACTCGACCTCGACGATGGCACGCTGACTGAAAACACGCGCGGTGCTTACCACATCAGTGCGATCCCGAACGCCACCCTCGATGGCCGCGGTGGTCACCCTGAGAACATCATCTTCCTGACCTGCGATGCCTTCGGCGTGCTGCCGCCGGTGTCCAAACTGACTCCGGAGCAGGCGATGTACCACTTTATCTCCGGTTATACCGCACGAGTCGCAGGCACCGAGAAAGGCGTGACCGAACCCTCACCGGTGTTCAGCGCCTGTTACGGGGCACCGTTCATGCCGCTGCACCCGCGGCGCTATGCCGAATTGCTCGGCGAGCGCATCACCAAGCACGGTGCACGGGTCTGGTTGATCAATACCGGTTGGGTCGGCGGGCCTTACGGCGTCGGCGAGAGGGTTGCGATTCCGCACACGCGCGCTATGGTGAACGCAGCGCTCGACGGCAAGCTGGATGAGCTGCCCACCTGGCGCGATCCGGTGTTCGGTTTCGAGGTGCCGGAAAGCTGCCCGGGCGTGCCGGACGAGATCCTGAACCCCAAGTCGAGCTGGAGCGATCCATCAGCTTACGACACGCAGGCCAGGAAGCTCGCCGGGATGTTTGCCGAGAACTTCCGCACTTTCAGCGACGAAGTCACCGAAGACATCCGTGCTGCCGGCCCGCAAACCGGCTAGCTGCCACCGAACCGGAGGCTGTCGATATGACCGACTCGAAAAACGTAAACGGTCACTACTATCCGCAGTTCGACACTGGGTGGGGCAGTTTCGCCGAGGAACTGTTCCACTATACGTCGCGATATTATTTTGCCACCGAGGCGTTCTTGCGCAGCCTGGTGCACGACAACAGCTTCATGATGCGCGGTTACAAAGCGGCGCAGCTCAGTAGCGAGCAACGTGATCTGCTGGCGGCCGTGTTGTCCTGTGCGCCCGACGAGGCGTCGGCCGCTGTCGTGATCAGCATTGTCGAAAAGGTGCAGCGCAAAGATCCGTCGATCGATGCCGAGGCACTTGAGCAGTACGGCGACCGGCTCAACTGCGAACACCAAAATGAAGCGGCCGATCGGCGCACGCATGCAACGGTACAGCAAGACGTGTCGTCGCTGGATCCGTTTCTCAACCTGGCAGAGCGATTGCAGATACCGGTTGCCGTTTGCGACCACCATGTGGATGTTTCGCTGCACGCCCTGGCGGAGCATCTGCAATCGCCCAACTCGGCATTACGCACCAATCTGCATAACGCGATTATCGGTCTGCATAGCGCGGGCTATGTGTTACGCAATCATCCGAACCTTACGCACTCGGAGGCGCGTGACATCTCAGATGACGGCGTGATTTGAAGCGGCGAGCAGGTCGTGTGTCAGGCCTTGGCGGCCAACACGCTGCCGGTGGCGATCATCACGCTGCCCGATGCGCGATTCAACACGGTCTTGGCGCGCGGTGTCTGAAACAGGCGTCGCGCGCTCGACGCGGCATAGGCATAGCCGAGCATGGTTGCGCCGAGCACCAGTGATACGACCACCGCGATTACGGTAACGTCGGTAGCGGTCAAGGATGACAGGTCGACGAAGGCAGGCAGAAAGCCGAGATAGAACAAGATCACCTTCGGGTTGCCGAGGGTGATGAACAGGCCGTTGGTGAAGCTGGCCTTGGCCGACGCAGTCGCCTGATTCGACGCTTCAGGGCCGCTTGGCTCACTGCGCCACAGTTTGATTCCCAGCCAGATCAGATAGGCGGCGCCGAGCCACTTCACGATGGTGAACAGTCCGCCCATCCATTCGGCGAGAGCGCCGAGGCCGAAGACGGCCGCCATCAGGAACAGCAGGTCGCCGGTCACGATGCCCAACGCCACCATCGCAGCACGCGAAAAGCCGGAGGCGAGCGCGGTCGCTACGGTGGCGAATACACCGGGTCCGGGTGTGAGGGCCAATGCGAACATGGCACCGGCGAAAAGGGCGGCGGTCAGCAGTGTCATAAGGATTCACCGTTTCTTGCCAAACCGACGGGCGTCGGCACAGGCTTGAACAAACAAGATACACCGCTGGTGTCGATAGACCAACAACATCGCTCATACCCCTTTGGCTGCGCCCTCGATCCCTGTTGTCGCCGGTGCTGTTGTCTGCGCAGGCGCGGAGCGCTGCCGGCAGCGATCTTGCGGGGAACAAAAAGTGCTTGAGTGGCGCTTTTTGGGCGGTGATGTTGCCTACTGCTGTTGAATGAATCCGCGGCTAGAAGCTGTGCGTCACCGTCACGCAGTATTGCGTTGTTCGAAACGCCTGAGTTCGTCCAACAAGGCGCCCATGTCGTCATAGCCATCGATGTCGATTACACGGCCGCTGCGCAGCACTACCATGGCCTTGTCGTCTTCGGTATCGATGCGCACGACAGAGTGGCGCGGAATGGTCAGTACGCCATCCATGCTGTGCTCGATGATCGCATCGTCAGTGACTTCGATGGACTGATCGCCGGCATATATCCGCCACGCCTTGCGATACGCAATCGCGTTCTTGATCATCAGGTACGCTGGAATACCGGTGATCAGTGCTGCCGGCACCGCAAATACCGGTGAGACGTAAAACGCGAATCCGGTGATGGCCACGCTAATGGCGATGATCAGCACGAACAACGTCGTCGAAGGGCTGTTGCCTGTGGAGATGGATCTTTTGCTCAAGGAATGGCGCATACACCTGCAATCATAACCAAGGGCAGCGAGGTTTACGCCACCTTTCGAGTGATTGAGGAAGCTAGCGCCTGCGAACGGCGCCAAGCGTCATCCGCTGCCGATGCCGTTTGCGCCCGCGATCGCTTGCGTCGCCAGCTTCACATCAAGATGCGGCGGTCATTGTCGGTCGCGGTTCGCCAGCGCTGCCAGCACGCCGTCCCAAAACTCGATGCGTGCGAGCACGGCCTGTTCTGCCGCGGCCACGGCATTGCGAACACGTTGTTCGTCGTTATCACAAAGACCATTCAATAACCGTAGCGACAAAGGCGCGTGAAAGTCTTCGTCCAGGTGTATGTGGCGATTCAGATAGGCGTGGAAGATCGGCGCCTGCTTTTCATCGACGCCGGTGTTCTCAAGGATCGCGCGGAACATGCAGGGAATGATGTGTTCGCGGCCGAGCGCGAGCGCGGCTGCAGCGATATGCGGTTCGCCGGAACGAATGAAGCTGAAGGTGGTTGCAGTAAAACGCCGCGATGGTTCGGGGATCGCATCCGACGCCAGCGCAGCGGGCAGGCCTGCGGTTGCCACAAGTTCGACAAAACGGCGTACCGGTGCCGTGTCCGCACCGATCTCTTCCATGGCCGACAGGTAGAGAACGAAATGGCTCGAGAAACCGCCATCGACCGGGTGCTCGTCGGTTTCCTCTTCGAGTACCAGTTCGTTGATGAAGCGTTGCACGTCGGCATCGCCGCCCGGCACCCAGGGGTAGTTGGTCGGCGCCACGACCGACTGCAGATATTTGATCAGCGACATGAAATCCCAGACGGAATAGACATGGTGCTGCATGAAGCACTGCAGGTCTTCGAGGGTGGCGACGGCGGCATACACCGGGTGGTTTTCGAGTCTTTGGCGGAAATCGGCGACGATTTCGCTGGTGATGGCTGATGGCATGGCGGTGATACTTCTGTGCGTTGACGAATACAGGGGTGTCGGCGTCATTGTCTCCTCGGCGCGACGCCACCGGCCAGCAAAAATACTGCGATCGCAGGCGCGAAAAAAGCCGCGGATTGCGGTGTTTCCGGCGTCCGGTCGCGGCTGCGGGCGGTAAATCGCCTGCGTGGTGTACACTTTGCGCCGCGACGCCGATGGGAGGCCAAATCGACATGAGACTCTGCGACAGCGACATTATCGACGCACTGAATGCCGGTCGGATCAGTGTCGAACCGCGTCCGGACGACCGTTCGGTCAGTGGTGTCAGCATCGATCTGCGCCTTGGTCATCGCTTTCGCGTGTTCAGTTCGCACACCATTCCCTTCATCGACCTTTCCGGCAGCCGCGAGCAGGTCAACCAGGCGGTGGAGAAGGTGATGGGCGATGAAATCTACATCAGCGAGCAGGACACCTTCGTGCTGCACCCGGGAGAGCTGGCGCTCGGCATCACCTTGGAATCGCTTACCCTGCCGGATGACCTGGTCGGCTGGCTGGATGGTCGCTCGAGCCTGGCGCGGCTCGGCCTGATGGTGCATGTAACCGCGCACCGCATCGATCCGGGCTGGAGCGGCAACATCGTGCTGGAGTTTTTCAACTCCGGAAAACTGCCGCTGGCCTTGCGTCCCGGTATGGCGATCGGCGCGATGAGTTTTGAGTCGATGACCGGTCCGGCGCAACGTCCCTATACCAAGCGGCTTGATGCCAAGTACCGTGGCCAGAGCGGTCCGGTCGCAAGTCGGATCAGCGAGGATCGCTCGGAGTCGGGCTGAGCGTTTCCAACTGCATATCGATCGAGTTGCCTTCCCAGCGCTGCGAAACACGTAGCGGCAGCGCTGCGGTCGACGTATCGAACCACAGTTCGCGCGTTATGGCGGGGTCCGGCCCGCTGCGTCGGATCACGATCGCCTGAGTGCTGCCCAGCGGGGTTTCCAGCGTTTCTCGTCGTATCACTTCGAGCAGGTTGTCTTCCGTCACCTCAGGCGACGCGATTTTCAATTGCATGCTGCCTTCGCCGACCAGGGCGAGCTGCCTGGCAGCCAGCAGGTAGCTGAGCTGATCCTGGGTGCCGGCAGCGAGGCCGACCCGACGGAAGGCGTCGCCGCTCTTGATGTGCATGCCGCCATCGTCCCAATCGAATTCCAGATTGACCGCCTTGACCGCTTGATCGCGCATGACGCTGTAGTGAAAGCGCTGTGGCCTGACACTGTCTTGCACGAATCCGCCCTCGCTGATCTCGAGGATCTCTTCGTTCTCCGCGATAGTGCTCATCTGACCGGCCGGAACGGTGAGTGCTTCGATCCGGTAGTGGCCGGCGGCGTCGGCGGTGACGATGAACAGTGCGTTGCCGACCCACATATCGTTGAAGGTCAGCCGGTAGGTTACCTCGGAGGATAGCGGTGCCGGCGGGCGTTGTTGTGGTTCGTCGCTACAGGCGGTGAGCAGCACGCCGACGACGGTCGCGAGAACCCATCTCGTTCGTTTCAGCATTGTACCGGGGCCGTGATGTGTGAGTCGTGCAACCAGACGGCGTGGTCGCGCAGTTGCAGCGTACCCTCGGCGAACCAGTTGACCACCTGCGGCAAGAGCTCGTGCTCGCGTTGCAGCACGCGTTCGGCCAGCACCGATTCGCTATCGTCCGCCCGCACAGCGACGCGAACCTGCGCGACAACCGGGCCGCCATCGAGTTCGTCGGTGACGAAATGCACGCTGGCGCCATGCTCGCTGACCCCGGCCTCGAGCGCACGCCGATGGGTATGCAGCCCCTGAAATGCCGGCAACAAAGACGGATGGATGTTGATCATGCGTCCGGCATAGTGATTGACGAAGTCTGACGTGAGGATGCGCATGAAGCCCGCCAGCACGACCAGACCGGGTTCGAAGCTGTCGATCTCCCTGGCCAGGGCCTCGTCGAACGCCGCGCGGTCGGCGAACTGGGTATGTTCGATGACCCGGGTCGGGATGTGCGCATCGTTCGCGCGTGCCAGCCCGGCGGCGTCGCTGCGGTTGCTGATCACGCCGCGGATCACGAAACGGCCATCCTGCCGCGCGGCGTCGATCAACGCCTGCAGGTTACTGCCATTGCCCGAGATCAATACGACGATGGGTAACTTACCATCGGCTTGGGTCATGAGTTGTTGGAGGCGCCCCTGTAGCGAACGCAGGGCGTCTCGCAGTCACAACGGGTGATTTCACCGATGCGGAACACCGTTTCGCCTTGCTCCTCGAGGATGCCCACGGCTTTCTCTACCGACGCCTCGGGCACACAAACCACCATGCCGATTCCGCAGTTGAAGGTCCGCAGCATCTCGGCATCGTCGATTTTGCCTGACTTCTGCAGCCATTCGAAAACCGCCGGCAGCTTCCAGCTATCGCGATGGATCATTGCACAGCTGTGAGTCGGCAAAACGCGTGGCAGGTTCTCAGTGAGACCGCCGCCGGTGATATGCGCGAACGCATGCACGTCGACTTTCGCCAGCAGCGCGAGCAGCGCCTTCACATAGATGCGGGTGGGGGCCAGCAGGGCTTCGCCGAGCGGTTTGCCGTCCAGCGTCTCATTGAGATCGGCGCCGCTGACTTCGATCACCTTGCGGATCAACGAATAGCCGTTGGAGTGCGGCCCCGAGGATGCCAGGCCCAGCAGCACATCGCCGACCGCGACGCGATCGGGTTGCAGGATGCGTGATTTTTCGACGATGCCGACCGCGAAGCCTGCCAGGTCGTAGTCGCCTTCGGCGTACATCCCCGGCATCTCGGCCGTCTCGCCGCCGGTCAGTGCACAACCGGCCTGCTCGCAGCCGCGCGCGATACCGCTGACCACATCGGCAGCGGTATCCACGTCCAGTTTGCCGGTGGCGTAGTAGTCGAGGAAGAATAGTGGTTCGGCACCGGCCACAACGATGTCGTTGACGCACATCGCCACCAGATCGATGCCGATCGTGTCGTGCTTGCCCAACTGCATGGCCAGTTTGAGCTTGGTGCCGACGCCGTCGGTGCCCGAGACCAGTACCGGTTCCTTGTAGCGGTCGACCGGCAGTTCGAACAGCGCGCCGAATCCGCCGATACTGGAAAGTACCCCCGGTCTGAAGGTGTTCTTGACGATCGGCTTGATGCGCTCGACCAGCGCATTGCCGGCGTCGATATCGACACCCGCCTGGGCGTAGCTGAGACCGTCGTTCGGCGGGGTGGGGGATTGGTCGCTCAAGGGGGGGCTCCGCGCTGCAACTGCAAAACGCGCATTTTACCCTGTGCCGATCTGGTCGACCACGTCACATGTGGCGCCAACCCTCGGTCCGCGATCGGGCCGCGCAAACAGCCTCGACCGGGCGCGGTGCACTTGCTGCAGGTTATCGAATGCAGATCGCTCGCCGGCCCTTTCGGCTGGTACACTGCGCGCCATGCAAATCTCAGTAAAGCATTGTGTTGCGGTCATATTGTTGATTTTGCTCCCGCTTTCGGCGATCGCCGCCGAAGAGTGGTACAGCGCCGAGATGCCGGTCGCCGACGAGGGCAACGAGGCGCGGAACACCGCATTGGGGCAGCTGTTGCTGCAGGTCATGCAGCGCGTCAGCGGCAGGCTGGACATCGGCGAGGCGCCCGGTGCCCAGGCGGTGATTGCGGCCGCCCCGTCGCTGGTGCAGCAGTACCGCTATCGCAGCGACGAGCAAGACGGCCAGATGCTGCGTTACCTGTGGGCACGTTTTGACCCGAGTGCGGTCGACCGACGGATGCGCGAGCAGCAACTGCCGGTCTGGTCGCGTCGGCCGCGTGTGCTGATGTGGGTGGCGATGCAGCAGGGCAACGAACGCAGCCTGCTGAACTTCGACAACGACACGCGTGCGCGCGAAGCGGTTCTGGCGCAGGCAAAACTGCGCGGCATGCCGTTGCAGTTGCCGCTGATGGACCTGCAAGACCAGGCGGCGATGAGCACAGCGGATCTATGGTCAATGTTCGCCGACGGCATCCAGAAAGCATCGGAACGTTATCCCTACGACGCCATTCTGATCGGTCGTCTGCGCTCGACCGGGCGCGACCAATGGGCCGGTGACTGGTCGCTGTGGGACGAGGCCGGCATTCACCCCTTCGATGCGCGCCCCGGTGAGCTGGGCGAGGCGCTCGCCGACGCCGTGACCAAGACGATTGACCTGCACGCCAGTCGCTTCGTACCTGCGGTGAGCGCCGGTGGCGGTAGTGTGGTTACGGTGCAGTTCATGGGGGTTACGGAATTGGCGAGCTACGGCCGTTTGCTTGCCTACCTCGAAAGCCTCGACAGCGTGGCGCGCGTCTCGCTGCGGTCGGTCGACAACGACAGCTATACCTTCGAGTTCGCCTTGCGCGACAGCGTGCAAAGCCTGGTCGACGCGCTCGGCGATGCGCCGAACCTGGCCGCCGAAATCGGGCCACTGGAACAGGTTCCCAGCGCGACCGGTGAGACGGCCGAAGCCGCCAAGCCTCCCGCCACGAGGGCCGATTATTACTATCGCCTGTTAAACTGACCCGCCTGCAGCGACACAAGGAACCTGATGAACGCTTACCTGCGCCATTTGCCGAACGCGATCAGCGTGGCGCGCATCATTCTGGTTGGGCCGATTGTACTCGCGTTGCTCGAGCGCAAGTTCGAGACGGCGATCTGGCTGTTTCTGGTGGCCGGCGCGTCGGACGGACTCGACGGGTTTCTTGCCAAGCGTTTCGGTTGGAGTTCGCGTCTCGGCGGCATTCTCGATGCCCTGGCCGACAAGTTGCTGCTGATCTCGACCTTCATCTGTCTATGGTGGCTGGAGGTGTTCCCCTGGTGGCTGGTCGCCAGCGTGCTGGCGCGGGATCTGATCATCGTGGTCGGTGCCACCGTGTACAACTTCCGTGTCGAGACGGTGCAGCCCGAGCCGAGCGTCGTCAGCAAGTTGAACACCTTCCTGCAGATCGCGTTGGCGGCGGTGGGTGTAGTGCAACTGGGTTTTGGTGGCATTCCCGGCGTTGTGATTCAGTTGTTGATTGCGGCGGTGATGGTCACGATCGTGCTCAGCGGCGCCGGGTATGTACGGGAATGGAGCCGCCGCGCGCGCGAGGGAGGAACGCATGGCCATGAGTGATTCGCAGAAACTGTGGTTTATGGGCTGGTTGCTGCTCAGTGCAGTGCTGCTGTACCTGTTGTCGCCGATCCTGATGCCGTTCGTGATCTCTGCGCTGCTTGCCTATCTCGGCGATCCGCTGGTCGATCGCCTGGAAGAACGCGGTATGAAACGCACACCGGGCGTCGCGCTGGTGTTCGTCGTGCTGTTCATTGTGTTGACGGTTCTGCTGTTGCTGTTGATACCGCGGATCGAGGCGCAGATCAGCCAGTTGATACAGAAGCTTCCCGGGTATGTCGATTGGATTCGCGGCAACGTGGTGCCGCACCTGCAGGGCCTGTTGCCCGAGGAATCGGCAACGCTGGATTTCGCCACCATCCAGAAGGCATTGGGCAAGCACTGGCGTGAAGCCGGTGGGATCGTCGCCAACGTGTGGGGATCCATCTCGGGATCGGGCATGGCGTTGTTGGGCTGGATCGCCAACCTGGTCCTGATCCCGGTGCTCACCTTTTACCTGCTGCGTGACTGGGACCCACTGGTGGCCGGGGTGCGCACCTTGCTGCCGCGCAGCAGCGAGCCGACGATCGTCAAGCTGGCCAAGGAATCCGACGAGGTGCTCGGCGCGTTCCTGCGTGGCCAGGTGCTGGTGATGTTTGCACTCGGGGTGATCTATACCACCGGGTTGTGGTTCGTCGGCCTCGAACTCGCACTGCTGATCGGTATGTTCGCCGGTCTGGTCAGTTTTGTCCCTTACCTGGGCTTGATCGTCGGCATCCTGATCGCGGGCGTCGCGTCGATTCTGCAAGCGCGTGGGTTCGGCGATCTGCCGTGGGTCGTGCTGGTGTTCGTCGTCGGGCAGATGCTCGAAGGCATGGTGCTGACGCCGCGTCTCGTCGGCGAACGTATCGGGCTGCATCCGGTGGCGGTTATCTTCGCCGTCATGGCCGGCGGCCAACTCTATGGCTTCTTCGGCATTCTGCTGGCGCTGCCGGTCGCCGCCGTGGCGATGGTGTTGGTCAGACATGTGGTCGAACAGTATCGCAACAGCGATTGGTACGGCCCCGAAGAGTACGGCGGCGACCGCGAGGATGCAGACGCGCAATAGCCGTCAGGTACGGCATTCAGCCGCTGTCGGTGCGTTGCGGTCCATGGCATGAATGATCACTCCCCGCTCAAGCCGCCGCCCGGTGCGCGCATCCAGACACCGATCCGCAATACCGTGCGCGCCTTGCTGATTCATCAGAATCGCGTGTTGCTGTTGCGTAAACGATGGCCGGATGGCAGCGAACGATTCAGCCTGCCGGGTGGTGGTCAGGAAATCGGCGAGGCGCTGCACGAAACCCTGCTGCGCGAATGTTTCGAGGAGATCGGTGCACAGGTCGAGATCGTTGGCCTGGCGCATGTCGCGAACAGCTACCGTTTGCGTGATGCCAAGGAATCGCTGTATCGACAGCACGTCGAGTTCATCTTTCGTTGCAAACTGCCGGCCGCCTACCAGCCGACAACCGGCAGCCAACCCGATAAGTACCAGGTGGGTGTCGAATGGGTTGGCCTGCACCGGCTGGACGATATCGAGCTGCGACCCGGCGGCCTGAAACGCGTTATCCGCGGTGCGGCACTGGGCAATATGCAGACCTATCTGTCGGCGCTCTGAGCCAAGTCAGCCCCCCGGTCGCCACCTGGTCAGCCCATAGCAAGGTTTTGTTTGACGAACGGAATCGTCAGCCGTCGCTGTTCGGCCAACGACGCCCGGTCGAGCCGGTTGACCATTTCGGCCAGATCCTTGGGATGGCGTGATCCGCGTTCGACGATGAAGCGTGCGACGTCGTCCGGCATCTTCAGCGCCCGGCGCGAGGCCAGATGTTGCAGCAACTGGCGCCGACCATCGTCATCCAGCGGTTGGATCGACAGCGTCAGGCCCCACGCCAGGCGGCTTTGCAGGTCGGGGAGCGTTAGCGGCAGCGCGGTCGGTCCGCAGTCGGCACTGAAAAGCAGCCGGTTGCCCAGATCGCGCGTGCGGTTGAACAGGGCGAACAAGGCCTCTTCCCAATCGCGCTTGCCGGCGATCTTGTGCACGTCGTCGACCGCGAGCAGGTCGAAGCTCTCCAGGCCTTCGAGCATCTGCGGCGCCAATGTGGCGTGGTCGGTCAGCGGCAGATAGATACTGCGCATGCCGATGGCTTCGGCACTGGCGCATTGGCCGAGCAACAGGTGGCTGCGACCGCAACCGCTCGGGCCGAACAGATATACCAGCTTCTCGCCGTCGGGCTGCAACGATGCGCGCAAGGCATCGAGCACGGGTCGGTTGCCGCCGACCACGAAGTCATCGAGGCCGGGCGCATGCTCAAGCTTCAGCGCAAGCGGCAGCTGCTGGATCATTGCACACGCGCGGCGGCACGCCAGCGGATGAAGTAACTGGCGCTGAACAGAAAGCCCAGGCTCAGCGCGGCTTCGGTCAGGCCGAGCCAGCGTTGCGTTTCGTCAGTCCAGGCGACCATGCTGCCGTGCAGTGCGTACAGCAGTGTTACCAACACCGCCCACACCAGGGTCTTGTCGCGTGCTGCCAACACGCCGCGCAGCGGGATCAGCAACGGCGTGACGAACAGCAGCAGCCAGATCGATTTGTGCTGTGGGTCGACTTCGCCGAGGAAGATGATCCAGGCCATGACCCAGGCGATCAGGCCGACGTAGGTCAACAGCGACAACCAGCGGACGAGCTGCGTCTTCACAGTTTGCCCTTGAGTGCCTTTGCCAGGTGCGCCAAGCGGCGACCCAAGGCTTGGCACAGGTTCTTCTCGACCTGCGTAAGTGGCAGTTTGCCGTCGATGCCGGCGACATGCGACGGGCCGTAGGGTGTGCCGCCGTCGCGCGTCTGCGCCAGGTCGGGTTCGGAGTAGGGCAGGCCGGAGATCAGCATGCCGTGATGCAACAACGGCAGCATCATCGAAAGCAGCGTGGTTTCCTGTCCGCCGTGCATGCTGCCGGTCGAGGTGAACACGCCGGCGGGTTTGCCGCTCAGCGCGCCTTTCATCCACAGGCCGCTGCTGTTGTCGAAGAAGTACTTGAGCGGTGCAGCCATGTTGCCGAAGCGCGTCGGGCTGCCCAGGGCGAGTGCGGCGCAGTCGGCCAGGTCGTCCATCGTGGCGTACGGTGCGCCAGCTTCAGGCACGGCCGGACCGGTCGCCTCGCAGTCTGCCGAGACCGGCGGCACGGTGCGCAAGCGTGCCTCGAGTCCGCCTTCCTCGGCACCGCGTGCGACCAGCCGGGCCATCTCGGCGGTGGCGCCGTCGCGGCTGAAATACAGAACCAGCAGGTAGTCGCTCATCACAGGATATCGAGTACGCGTTCCGGCGGACGGCCGATGACCGCCTTGCCGTTGTTGACCACGATCGGGCGTTCAATCAACTTGGGGTATTCGATCATCAAGGCGATCAGTTGATCGCGGCTCAAGTCAGGATTGTCGGCGCCGCTTTCCTTGTATTCGGTTTCTTTTTTGCGCATCAGGTCGCGCGGTTGCAGCCCGAGCATATCGAGCAGCTTGTCGAGCGTCTTGGCATCCGGTGGCGTCTTGAGGTATTCGACGATTTCCGCAGACGCATTGTTGTCCTCGATGAGCTTGAGTGTCTGCCGCGACTTGCTGCATCGCGGGTTGTGGTAAATCCTTACAGTCATGGCTATTACTTTCAGCAGCGAACAGATGTGCGCGGATTTTATCAGGCCTGCGCGAGGAGCGTGCTATGGGTGACCAGTCAAACGCACCGAATTTCAGTTTGGCGCGGGCGCTGTCGCGGCTGCGCGAATTCCTGATTCTGGTCGCCGAGCATTTCGTGTCGCACGGCGGGCCGCGCAACGCCTCGGCGTTGACCTACACCACGTTGTTGTCGCTGGTGCCGCTGATGACCGTGTCGTTTGCGATCTTTTCCGCCTTTCCGGTGGCCGACAAGGTCAACGAACTGATCCAGGGCTTCGTCTTCGAAAATTTCGTGCCGACGTCGGGCGTGCAGCTGCAGCAGTACCTGTCGGACTTCAGTGCCAAGGCATCCCAGCTGACCGGTGCCGGATCGGTCTTTCTGGTGATCGTTGCGCTGTTGATGATGTCGACGATCGACGAATCGCTGAACAACATCTGGGAGGTCAAGTCGACGCGCAGTTTCGGCAGCAAGTTTCTGATCTACTGGACGGTGCTGTCACTCGGCCCGATCCTGATCGGCGTCAGCCTGCTGGTCACGTCTTATGCGGTGTCGTTGCCGATATTGTCCGAGGCGGCCAGCAGCGGGGTCGGCCGCCGCCTGCTGGGATTGACGCCGGTGCTGACCTCAGCTGCCGCGTTCACCTTGATGTACGCCGTCATTCCGAACCGGCGGGTCAGGCTCGAACATGCATTGGTCGGGGGTGTTTTTGCTGCCTGTCTGTTCGAAGTGGCGAAACACGCCTTTGCCTACTACATCACCCAGTTTCCGACCTACGAGGCGATCTACGGCGCCTTGGCGGTTATCCCGATCTTCCTGGTCTGGGTTTACCTGTCGTGGATGATCGTGCTGCTCGGCGCCGAGGTCACGCATGCCATGGGTATCTTCAACTGGTCGGGCAACGATGGCACCTGCAAGCGCCTCGGCATGGGGGATGCGGTCAATGTGATCCTGGCGCTGGATGAGGCGGCGGCCGCCGGCGAGGCGCCGACCACGGCGGAGTTGGCGCGTTTGCGCGCGCGCTGGCGCGAGCCGCGCCTGGACGATCTGCTGAGCGAGCTGGCGGCCCACCATTGGGTCCACCTGACCCGCGAGGGGGGGTGGACGCTGGCACGTCGCCTGGATGATTCCACCTTAATGGGACTGTTCGAAAGCCGCATGTTCTCCCTGCCCCGGGAAGGCGACAGCGACTGGCCGGCAAATGAGCGGCTGGCGGAGGCGTTGCGCGCCGCCAACACCGGCATTCATGGCGCGCTCGACGTGCCGCTGGGCGATTTCCGCCTGCGTCGCGCCGAATCCATCCCCTTGCAACGCAGTGCCCAGTCGGAACGCGATTGATCAGCCGCCGGTCAGTTCGACCTCGATGAACACGGTCGACTGCGAGCGTCCGAGCAGGCTGCGCATGCGGACGTCGTAGCGCACGGTCGCACTCTCCATCGCCAGGGTATTGCCCTCACGGTACACGCCGTGACCGGCGAGCAGGGTCAGCTTGCCGGTGGTTGGCGATTGCTGCAGCAGGGCATGGTTATCGAGCCGCCCGCGTTCGCCGGCGGTGGGGATCAATTGCACCGGAACCAGACGCCCCAGCAGTTTTTCCACGCCGATCTCGATGTGCGTGCCGCCATCGTTGACCAAGCGCTTGATGACACCGGCGAAACCGACCGGTGCGCCGTTCGGCCCGACGCCTTCGGCCTGTACCAGCACCGGTTCGCCGACGCATAGTGGGGGCGAGACCGGGCCGCTGAGGCGAAACGCCGCGCCGGATTTCGATTGATCGGTCAACAGGCAGGCCAAGGCGCCGCGCGCGACGTCGCGCCCGGCCAGACCCTGGGTCAGCGCACTGAGCTGTTCGTGGATCACGCGCAGTCCATGCAGCAGGTGATAGGGCTGACTGCGCGGCTGCCGCGGAAAGGCGCGACGCTCAGGACTTTTGCGCCCCTTGATCAGGTTGCTCAACGCCTCCAACAGGCGCGGCGGTGCATCGTCATCTTCCTCGATCGCCTGCAGCAACGGGTCGATATCGAGATAACGGATCTCGGGGCCCGGTCTGGCGGCGTGGACGCACGACAGTGGCGGTTTGGCGCCGCTGATGTCGACCGGAATGGTGAAGGCACCCTGCGGCAAGACACTGAGCGACAGCAATACGGCGTGTTTGCCGATCCAGTGGTGCCACGCAAGCACATCGGTCGGCACCTGGTGATTGGGATCGCAGGCACAAACGATCAGGGCACGGAAGAATAGGCCGTTGATCGTGTTCGGGTCGTCCGGCTGGCGCAGCGGCGCCTCCATCGGCAGGTTGCCCACCTGTTGCCTGTCCGCATGGCGGAAGATGGTCAGCAGCAGCAGCCAGAACTTCGGTGCCAAGCGGTAGTAGTGCAGACGTTCGATGCTCAGCGCCAAATCCAGGGCGGTCATCGCGCGCATCAGTGTTTCCGGCTCCGGTTGCCGGCCGACGATGATCTGATCATTCGCCATGCGCAGATGGGCGTTGGCGAACTCGGTCAGCAACTCGATGGTGGTGTGCTCCATCTGGTCGAGGGGTATGGCCGAGTCCGAGCTGTGCTCCAATCGCTCGTTGATCAGTGCAAGCACCTTCTCGAGTGGTTCCTCGAACAACTCGATCAACTGCGCAAAGCGGTTGCCAGGCTGCGGATCGCGCACCACCATGCGCAGTTGCTGCAATAGCATCGCTGCCGATTTCTGCGGATTGGCGAGCGGCAGATCGTCGATCCATCGTCCGAGCGCACGTGGATTCAGCAGCGCGTCCGGATGCCGCGCCACCGCCGTGCCCGGTATGTTGAACATGCCGGGGTTGGGTGCTGGGTTGGGAGCGTTTACCATGCGCGACTACCGTCGTTGTTGCGGCACCCGGCTCGCTGCACTTTCGGCTCGATCCGCTGTCTACTTTTTGATGTGGGCATGCAGGTGAATGACGTCCGTTCTTAATGTAAGTATATGAGTGGCGCGGAATACATGGGATATGTGACGCGTCTCACTCTTGGCGCACAACTCTATTAGGGGTTTTGGTTGATGTCACGACCAATGAGGAAATTACTTCCAGTCGGGCTGCTGATCGGCATGCTGGCGGCGACGATTTCATGGGCGAATGCGCCGGATACGGATTTCTCCCTGCCCGGGCTGGACGGCAAAACGTACAGCCTGTCGGACTACCGCGGCAAATGGGTGTTGGTCAATTATTGGGCGACCTGGTGTCCGCCGTGTCTGGAGGAGTTGCCGGAACTCGAGGTCTTTCATAGCAACGCCGAGGGCAAGGCCGTGGTGCTCGGGGTCAATATGGAGGAGATCGACGAAAAGAGTCTGCGCGAATTCGTCGACGAACAGTTTCTGTCTTTCCCGATCCTGGTGGCGACTGCCCGCCCGAGCAGGGATCAGCTGATTGGTCCGATCGAGGGTTTACCGACTTCCTATTTGATCACCCCCGAAGGCGAGGTGGTGGCGCGACAGGTGGGGCAGATCACCGCAGAGGCACTTCGCAAATTCATCGAACGGTACGAGAACGAACATAAGAAGGAGAGTGAATGATGGTGCGTTTGGGCATGATGTTGATGCTGATGGCATCGAGCGTGGCGTTCGCTGCCGACAAGCCGCGCGACCCGGAACAATTTTTCTTCAACGAGAGTTTCGGCGATTTTTCTGAAGAGTTGCAGACCGCCCGCGACGGGGGCAAGAAAGGCATTCTGATCATGTTCGAGATGGACGAATGCCCGTTCTGTCACCGGATGAAAACCACGATCCTGAACCAGCCCGACGTGCAGGCATACTTCCGCGAGAACTTCCTGATCTTTCCGGTCGACATTGAAGGCGACGTCGAAATCACCGATTTCCAGGGCAACGCGACGACGATGAAGGACTTCGCCTTCAAGCAATATCGGGTGCGCGCTACGCCGGTGTTCGCCTTTTACGATCTGGACGGCAACTACATCAAACGCGCGCGCTTCACCGGAGCGACTCGCGATAAGGAAGAGTTCATGTTGCTGGGCCAATACGTGGTCGACGGGGCCTACAAAGACCAGACCTTTACCCGTTACAAGCGCTCGGCACGCTGATGTTTCGCCAGTTCGGCGGAAAGCTGGGCGCATTGCTGCTCCTGGTCGGCGGCACCGCGTGGGCGGCCGACGAGCTGCAGCCCTTACCGGAACCGTTGGCACTCGAAGATGCCTTGCAACTGGCCGACGCGGCGCTGCCGGCGGTCGAACTTGCATTGGCCGAGCGCGAAGCGAGCGATGCGGCGTTGGCGCAGGCCGAATCACTCAGCGGCACGCGTTTGACTGCGACCGCCAAGCTGCGCGCCATCGAACCGTCCTATAAGTCAGACGACCCGGACAACAACGACAGCAGTGCACGTCTGGCGTTGACCAAGCGCATCTACGACTTCGGCTACAGCGATGCACTCGAATCGGCGGCGCGCATGGCTGGCCAGGGCAGCGAGTGGCGTTATCTGGATGCGCGCCAACAGGCGCACCTGAACATCATGCGCAGTTTCCTCGATGTGGTGCTGGCCGACTTGCAGTTTGCGCGCGACAACGAGGCCATGGCAGGGGCGTTCATCTCTGCCGATCGGGCGCGCGACCGGCACGAGCTGGGGCGCCTGTCGGACGTGGATCTGTTGCGTACCGAGGCCGAGTACCAGGAAGCGCTGCAGCTGCGCAACGCGAGCCAGACGCTGCAGCGCGCAGCACGTTCACGCCTGGCACTTGCCATGGGCCGGCCGGGTGACCTGGTGTCGAACGTGGTGCGACCGACGCCGCCCGATTATTCGACGCCCCCACCGCCGTTTGACGAGTTGCTCAAACAGGTGCAGCAGAACAATCCGGAGATCCTGGCGTTGCGCGCCGAGGTCGATGCTGCGTTGGCGGGTGTCGAAGCGGCGCGCTCCGGGCATGGTCCGGTACTGCGTGGCGAGCTCGAAGCGAATGCCTACAACCGCAACACCAGTTCGACCCATCCGCTGGGCGCGGCGCTGGTGTTCGAGATGCCGTTACTGACCGGCGGCGCCAAGGATGCCGCGATCGCCGAGGCGCGGGCGCAACTGCGTGGCAGTCGTGCCAAGCTGACGGCAGCACAACACCGGTTGCGCCAGGAGGTATTGGATCTGTGGCTCAAGCTGGAGAATCTACGTGTTCAGCTCGAGGGTCTCGCCGTTCGTGGTGACTATCGCGAACTCTATCTCGACCGCAGCCGCGCCTTGTATGAGCTGGAAGTCAAAACCGACCTGGGCGACGCGATGACCGAGATCTCGGCGGTGCGGCTGGACGTGGCGCGTGCCGAGTTCGATTGGATGATGACGCAGGCGCGCCTGCAGGCGTTGAGCGGAAAGCTGTTGGCCGAGGAGTCCGACAAATGAGCAGTCCGACAAATGAGCAAGACATTGATGAAGGCCGTGTTGTGTTTGGGCGCGCTGGGTGTTTCGGTTGCCGCATCGGCCGCTGACGTGACGGCGAAGATCGCCTGGTCGCAGCGTGCCGAACTCGGCACATTGGTGTCCGGCGTGATCAGCGAGGTACATGTCAGTCCCGGCCAATCCGTGAAGCAAGGCGCCAAGCTGGTGAGTCTCGACCCGCGTGGTTTCAATAGCGAGGTCGCCCGACGCAATGCCGAAGTGAGTCACACCCAGGCGCTGCTGCAAGAGGCCAAGCGCGACGATGACCGTGCCATCGAGTTGTACGACCGAACCGTGTTATCGGATTTCGAACGCAACCAGGCCGCGGTTGCGTTGAAGTCAGCGCGGGCGTCTGCTGAAGCGGCTCGTGCGGCCTTGGTCGCGGCCAAACTCGATCTCGAACGTAGCGTGGTTGCGGCGCCTTTCGATGCGGTGGTACTCGCGGTCAATGCCGTGCCGGGCGAGAGTGTCGTCAGCGAATTGCAGAGCCGACCGTTGGTGACGGTCGCGGATAACCGGCGATACCACGCGACCGCC
>MWSE01000016.1_pt1 | contig 64050 bp, 58 predicted proteins | sample 1021931 | NCBI WGS metagenome assembly MWSE01 (sample SAMN06338154, study PRJNA374545) | mollusc metagenome | biome: marine bay; material: sediment; isolation source: gill 28 cm from animal B | host: Kuphus polythalamius | place: Philippines: Mindanao | collected 2011-09-12 | reverse complement strand
CAGGTTGCCGCCATTGTCGACCACGGCAACATTGATCTTCACACCAAGCGACTGTGCATGCGCCACCGCGGCCTGACACATCTGTGCCGCGGCGGTCGACGACAGCGTCAATGCCTCAACGACGGCACTCATCAGGTCACGACAGTCAGGAAGCGTTCGTTCAATGCCTGGTTGTGATAGAAGATCGCACCACCGAGCTCGTCGGCCGTCCAGGTGATCGGCTCATAGTCGGGGTAATAGGTGTAGTCGCCGGCAAACACCTCGTTGCGATTACCGGACGGATCGAAGAAGTAAATCGTACGACCACGGGTAATGCCGTGCCGGGTCGGACCTATGTCGAGCGACATCTTGTAGCGACCGATAATGTCGGCGGCACGCAACACGTCTTCCCAACTCCCGAGAAGGAACGAGGCGTGGTGGAACTTGTTCTTTTCCGTATGGCGAATCACTGCCAGATCGTGCGCCTTCATGCCACAGGTCAGGAAGGTACCGATCTGCAGATCACCGTCGTAGACTTGTTCGGCCTCTTTGAAACCCAGCACCTCCGTAAACAGCTTGATGGTGCCGTCGAGGTCATCCCCATACAGCAGGCAGTGATCGAAACGCTGTGCCTGCATGCCCTTCAAACACTCTTCATGCCACGGATCGGGATTGAGCAATCCCATCTGCGTGCCCTTGTAGTCTTTCTCGGCATACAGTTCGAAGGTATGACCCGTCGGCGAATCGAAGCGTACGCGCTCACCGCAATGATTGAGTTCGCCCGCCGGGATCGTTTCCACGTTGCAACCGAATTCACGCACGCGTCCTTCGAGCCTGCGCAAGGTGTCGACGCTGTCGACCTTGAACGCCATGAAATCCATGCCGGGTTCGTCGGCTTCACGCAGCACGACGGAGAACCAGTCGCGCTCATCCCATCCCTTGAGATAGACGCGGCCGCTGGCATCGCGGTCGGTTTCCTGCAAACCGAGACGTTCTTTGTAGTGGGTCAGGGCTTCGCCCATATCCATCACGCGGATCTGCACATGACCCGGCCGCAATACGCCTGTCATCGACATAGTTTGTTTCCTCCTTCTGACGTCAGTCTTGGGTGCCGAACACCGCTTTTTTCATCTGTCCAACTACGGTGAGTTGGATGTCGCTGAGGGCCATGCAACGGCATGCCAGGACATATCCCTGGCTTTCTTCCTCAGCGCTGACGTGTGCTCGGCTCATTTTTTTACAGCGGTATCTGCCCTTGTCGATCCGCACTTTGCACACCCCACATCCACCGCCGCGGCATCCCACCGGGATACCCCGTTTACCCAGGCGTTCCATGCCACTGAGCAGCGTTTGCTCGGATGACGCGGAAAAGCTCTGTTGCAGGCTGTCGATGTGGATTTCAAACATCGTCATTGGTCAGCGAGCTTAGCAGACATTTCTCGATTTAAATATGTTTTATCGATTTTTTTATCTTTCATCGCTAAATTGTATCTAGATGGACTTGAACAAGGGGCTACGTTGACTGTCCTGCGCGGCGTCCGCCGCCGACAGAAATTTCTCCATATGGATGTCTCGCTCGAATAGCCGGCCCTGCATCAGCGTGGTGATACACGCATCGATCATCGCCGGCGGCCCGCACAGGTAGGCCTTCAGTCCACGAAAGTCGTTGTCGTAGAGTCGCTTGGCCGCTTCGTGCACAAACCCCTGCTCACCGCTCCACACGTCGTTGCCTTCCGGTTCCGATAGCACCGGCAGGTAGCGGAAATTGGCATGCCGCTCGGCCAAGGCGGCGAAATGCCGGTTGTCGTACAACTCGCTGAGATTGCGCACGCCGTGGATCAACGTGATCTGCCGTTGGTCGCCGCTCTCCAACAGGTCGGCGATCATCGACTTGGGACTCGACACCCCGGTACCGCCGGCCAGGAACAACGCGCCGCCGGCATCGGATCGGCGCACAAAGAACCGACCGTACGGCCCCGTGAGGTCGACCTTGTCGCCGACCGCCAGTCGCTCGTGTACATAGGTGGTCGCTTCACCACCAGGCACGTGGCGTATCTGCAGTTCCACGCGCTGGCCGTCGCTCGGCGCATTGGCCAACGAAAACGCGCGTGACTTATCAATCTTCGGCAACTGCAGGTTGATGTATTGCCCGGCTTGAAAACTCAGCGCCCGATCGAGTTCGATGACGACGCGTTTTACCGTCGGCGTGACGCTTTCGATGGCCACCACCTCTCCTTGGTAATCGTCGACCGGGTGGACCTCGGCATCCGGATCCTCATCGATGTCGGCCTCGATCACCAGGTCGGACATCGGTGTTGCACAACAGGCCAGGCACTTGCCTTCGTCACGTTCGAAGTCCATCAAGGCGAACGGCGATGCATCGCCCTGCTCCACCTCACCATCGACCACCTGCACCTTGCACGTCGCGCACAAACCGTGACAGCAGGCATGTGGCAACCACACCCCCGCACGCAATGCCGCATCGAGAATTGTCTGCTCCTCTTCGACCTCGATGGTCTCGCCGAGCGGCTCTATCGTTACCTCGTATGTCATCGCTGCCGCCGCTCAGCTGCCGCTGCCGCCGATGCCGTCGAGACCCGGCGTGTGCATGCGGATGACCGACTTGTGCTTGATACCCAACGCGTCGAGGCTGGCCGATTTGTCCGGCGCGAACAGCTCGCCGTTCAGGCGCCATTCCACCTTGTCCCAATCGATATCGGCGAAATCCGGGTGCATGCCGAACGCATTCGGTATCACCTCGTCGACCAGTGCGCCGAACGGCATGTCCGGCGGCAACGGAAAGGCGACGGGTGCACAGAACATCATGTGATGATCCCAACCGACGTACACCAAGCGGTTGCCGTGAAAGTTAGCCTCGATATCCTTGGGCTCGAATCTGTAGTTATCGCGAATCGCGTTGACGGGCATGGTTTTCCCCCGTGCGGCACGCGGCCGCACTGATCGTTATATTCTTTTCTCAGGACGTTACGTTCGGTTGTCGCTCAACCGACCGCGGCTTCCGGTGCATCGTCAGCGTCGTCGTCCGGCTTGGCGATGCCCGACCACTTCTCCCAGTTGCGCCGATCGGGTGAATGCAGGTACTCGCGATTGTCGACGCCGTCTTCCAGGTGATACCAGGCGAGCACGTCCGGTACGGTCGCGCCGCCGCAGTTCCCCTGAAAGATCTGATGAACCGGCAACCACGACTGCACGTACTTCTCCGGCTCGTTGTCGAAGATGTCTTTGCAACCGTCCGAGCAGAAGTGATAGGTATCGCCCTCATGTTCGCTGTGGCGGTAACAGGTCATGGTCGGATCGTCCATCTCGGGAAAGATCATCGGGATCTGACAGGTCGTGCACAGCATCGGCAGGCTCGGGTTGTAGAAGCGCTTGCCGGCCTTTTCTTCGGCGGCCCAGTGCTCATAGCGCGGGCGGAAGTACTTGTCGAAGGTGTCCGGATACTTGGCCGACAGCCAGTCCATCTCCTCATCGGTCGGCATCCAGGTGTGGAAAGGCGCCGCATGTGCATAGTTGTAGAAGGTGCCCCACGCCGCATGCGAGACGAGATCCTTCTCGACGACCGACTGTTCCCAGTACTTCGGCTTGCGGATACCGTAACGCGCCAGGTCTTCGAACAATGCACCGCCGTTCTGTTCGAAATACATCTCCCAGGCCTCACGCCAAGACATCACGCGCTTGGGCAGCATGTAGTCCATCATCATCGCGACCAACGCCAGCAGGCGGTAGCCGCGCCAGAACCACTTGTCGATCCACTTCTGCACAATCGGCAAGTTGTCCGGGTGCTGTTGGAGGATGAACTTGATCACCTCCAGGCCGAGCGTCATGTGGCGGGCTTCGTCCGACTGCGCCGAGAAACCGAACGTCACGGTCGCCATATCGCCGTTGTAGGCCGCACCCGACATGAACGGCATGAACAGCAGGTTGGTCAGCACGTATTCGAACGAGAATGAAATCGCCGTGAGGAACTCAAACGGCCCGGCCGACACCGCGTCGTCGAAGAACGATTTGGGCACCGACAGGTACCACACACGATCGTGCATGTGGCGGAATTCCTGGAAGCCGTTGAAGTACTTGTTGTACTGACTGATCGTGTGAATCTGCGTCTGCACGTGGCGCAATTCGTCGACCGACTGCATCTGGCAGGCGACCTGCGCACCGACACCCGGGAACTGCCGACCGACCATCGCAAAACCGCGATGGGCCATGTATTCGAGTGGCGAGACGCCGGTAAGGAACAGCTTCAGCGCATTGACGTAGCGTGCATCGGTCACGTTCATATGACCGTTGTTCTGCGCAAAGGCGTCGATGATCGCGTACAGCTTGCGTTCCTTCTCGCCCTGGTACTTCCAATAGGCATCCATCGTCAGGCGGAATGGGTCTTCCCACTTGTCCCAGTCTTCGATCTTGATGCCTTCCATCTCGATCTGCTTGTAGATGTCCTGTTCTTTCTGGTAGCTGAAGTCCCACGCCAGATCGCGGGTCAGGCGCGTGTACTTTTCGCGCAGGTTCATTTTCTTGGCTGCCATGGTCTTGCCCTCCTCAGTTATTGCGCTCGAGGATGAATGCCTCGTCGGTTTCGTCGACGTTGCCCGAGATCGAGATCACCGACAGATGGATCTCCTGCGGATCCCATTCGCGGCCGATCAGCTCTTCGACCGTCTCACGGCGAATCTCCAGGCGTCCGGGGGCATCGATCTTGACCATCGCGGGGAAGTGATTGACCGTGGCCGACGGGTTGTCCTGCTCGATCGCCTCGACAATCGGTCGGGCGTCTTCGTTGTTCTGCAGGGCGATATAAACGTTGTTGTTCGACATACTGTTGCTTCCTCAGATATCCAGGCCGGCCTTTTTCTGACCGCGCTTCTGCAGCGCATCCTGCAGCTCGGCGATCGCGGTAACGGCGTTGTCGCCAACCGCAACCCTCGCCAGCGGCAACAAGGCATCGGCACACCGCGCCGACCACTTATGCGTCCACGCCGACAGTTGCGCCTTGTTTTCCGGCGATTCCGCCGCAGCCGTCTTCAGGAAGGCATCCACGCAGCGCGTATGCTCGGCAGTCCAATCGACCATGAACTCGGTCAGCATCGCCATCGCCGAACCGCCATGCTGTGCAAGCTCGGCATCGAAGCGTTCGTACACCAGGGGATACAGCAGACCATCGAGGGCGAAGTTCTGCGCAACGTACAATTCGAACCAGTCGTCGACGACCAGCAGGTCTTCGGCGAGTCGGCGCAGCGGCTGCCAGTGTTCGGCTTCCATCCATGCCTGTTTGGCGGCATCGAGTGATTCGCCGGTGTTGCCGTCCATGATCAGGCCGATGCGCGACAGGTATTGCGCAATGCCGAGTCGATCCATCGCGGCAAAACTCGTTGCCTGCGTAATCGCAGTGCCCCAGCCGTACGCCGTGATATAGGTATTGTTCAGGTTGGCGCCGTATTCGAGATGACGCAACGGCAGTAGAACATCGGCCACGCGCTGGCGCCATGCCGGTTCGAGCGTATCGAACAACTGCCGTTTTTCAACGAACGCAAAATTGCGCTCCATGCTGTCCTGCTGGCGCGAACGCGTGATGGTCCAGGCACCGTAGTAGTACTGGCGCGGATCCCTGAACGCATACCAGTCTTCCATCTTGATCGCAGTACGCTCGCGATCGAATATCTCGTGATCCGGATCCCACAAGGGCCGGTAGTGGAAGTTGATCTCCGATTGAATGTCCAGGGTCGCTTCCTGGTAGCGCGAAGCCGGCTTGTCGACACCCAGGCGCCGCGCCACATGGGCAAAGGTCTGGCGGATGGGTTCGACACTGTCGGTCTTGATATCGATCTGCATGGATCGTCTCTCCTCAGCTCTCTGGCTCGGTGACGTCGTTGTTGTCGGTATGTGGCTTGACCCAGGTATCGCGGTAACGGTCGATCTGCTCGACACCCTCCGCGCCGAGCAGCCGCACCCGGTTGGTCGTACAGAACTCATCGAAGGCGGCATCGGTCAGGATGAGTTCGACGTAAAGCTCGGGATCGCCGATCGAGAAGTCGAATTCGACAAACCCGTTATGACGTTCGCGCACGCGCACGAAGCGGCGCTGGTGCAGCGGCTCGCTGTCCGAAACCATGACCGTGAAACCCTCCGACGACCGTTCTTGATGTGATCATTGCGACCACTGCGGGTCGCTTGGGGGCAGATAGAGCAGCAACTATGCCAAGCAAACCGAGCGTGTCGGCCAGTGTGGAATCACGAACAGCGAGTTAATCAAATGATCGAAAAATACCTGCGTTTTTATCATTTGAATAAGCTGTCAAGAGGATTTAGGCAAAGGTTTCGTGGTGCATTGCAGCATGAATGGGCATACCTGCACGATTTGGTTGACACGCCACCGAGGTCTTCCCTATTTTGCGTTCACCAAATAATAAATAGTGACCAAATCGTGAAGGTTCGCATCTCACGATTTGCTGAGCTTCAACTCATGTCGTATCGGGAGAGGTCAGGCAAAGACATCGCGTAGACGATGCCGCGCCTGGTGCAGGCAGAACCTCCTCGCAAGACGTGCGAACGAAGCCGTCCGACACATTGCTGGGAGGAAAGCGTGGCTGGCGAATTCGATATCGGTGAGGTGTTTCACCTACCGTCCAACCTCAAGCTCAACTTTGAATATGGTCGCATCGGGCTCGACAAGCACCGCATGCTGTTGCTGCATGCCGGCGCCTTCGGTTCGCTGCGCGTCGAGTTGATCGATACGCTGGGTATCGAGCGCGCACGTGGTGTGCTTACCCGCATGGGTTACGCCTCCGGCAAACGCGATGCCGAGCTGGCGCGCAAACTGATGCCGACGATGTCGGACGAAGACGTACTGATGGTCGGTCCGCGTTTGCATTCACTCGAAGGGATTGTCCGCGTATCGCCGATCCGTACCGATATCGACATTGCCAGCGGCCATTTCGATGGTGAGTTTCTTTGGGAGGATTCCTTTGAAGCCGACGTGCACAAGGAACACTTCGGCATCCACCATGAGTCAGTCTGTTGGACGCAGATCGGTTATGCCTGCGGTTACACCAGCGAGATCATGGGCAAGTTCATCCTGTTTCGCGAGGCCGATTGTGCCGGCAAGGGTGATCGCCAGTGCCGTATCGTCGGCAAACCCGCCGATGACTGGGACGACGCCGAACGCGACCTGAGTTACTTCAAGCCGGATCATCTCGCCGACCAGTTGCTCAAGCTACAGAACGAGGTCGAGAACCTGCGTTATTCATTGGACGATCACTTCGCCTTAGGCGACATGGTCGGTCGATCGCAGGCCTTCCTCGATACCTGCGACCTGCTGCGCAAAGGGGCCAACAGTCACGTCACCGTGCTGCTGCTCGGCGAGACCGGTGTCGGCAAGGAGATGTGCGCGCGCGCCTTGCACAGCCTGAGCCCGCGTGCGAACTCGGCGTTCGTGGCGATCAACTGTGCGGCGATCCCCGAAGAGCTGATCGAGTCCGAACTGTTCGGTGTCGAGAAAGGCGCCTACACCGGCGCCCAACAGTCCCGCCCGGGCCGCTTCGAACGCGCCCACGGCGGCACGCTGTTTCTCGACGAGGTCGGCGAACTGTCGGCTGCGGCGCAGGCCAAGCTGTTGCGCGTGTTGCAGGAAGGTGAGTTCGAGCGCATCGGTGACACCCAGACGCGTAAGGTCGATGTGCGCCTGATCGCCGCGACCAACGTCGATCTGCAGCAAGCGGTCAACGAAGGCCGCTTCCGCGCCGACCTCTACTACCGCCTGAACATCTTCCCGGTATTGATTCCGCCGCTGCGCGAACGTGTCGACGATATCGAACTATTGATCGAGCGTTTTCTCGGCAAGTACGCAACGCGCCACGGCAAACGGGTTTCAGGAATCACTGTGCCGGCGCTGGACGCATTGAAGAAATACAGCTGGCCGGGCAACATCCGCGAACTCGAAAATATGATTGAGCGCGGTGTGATCATCGTCGGCAATGACCAACGGATCGATGTGCCGCATCTGTTTCCCTGCGTGAACATCGGCAGGCGCGAATCGGCGATGACGGGTGCCATAGATTTGAGCGGTGGATCGTCACCCAAAGGCGATTCGCTACGCGACATGGTCGACAATGCCCTTGAACAATCCACATCGTTCGAAGAACTCGAGGCGCTGATGCTGGAAACCGCCGTGGAGCGCGCCGGTGGCAATCTCAGCTCGGCCGCACGCATGCTGGGCATGACAAGACCGCAGTTGGCCTATCGCCTTAAGAAACGCAACTGAACGACAGGATACGCTGGGCAACCGACCGTTGCCCAACGAACACGTCGCTATGCATATGCGACATCTCTGCTGCCGGCGGCCTGCGTCTGCCGCGTGAGGGTGTTGAAGGCATCCGCCAGGGCACTCTCACCACCCACATTGCCGGGAAAGATCACCACAGGCAGGTTCGGGTAACGCGGATGATCCTCCGGGCAGACGACAACCGAACATCCTGCCCGCACCTGGCCGAGAACCCGCGCGGTCTTCAACGCCAGACCGACACTCAAGGTATCGTTCGACGTGATACCACCTTTGCTGATCAGGAAACCGATGTCCCGCGGCAAGGCCTGCACCAGTCGCATCAGGAAACCGGAGACCAATTCACCGAAGCTCAGGCGTTCCGCCTTGCTCGCGAACTGACGTTCACCGCGACTGGTGAACAACACTGCGCTACACCCGGAACCGAATGCGGCTTCCACCTCGCTGCACAAACGCTCGAACAAGGCATCCGCATCCTGCTGCAACGCATCGAGATCGACATGGACCGGCACGATATCCGTATGTTCGGTCAGATAGTGCAACTGCCGACTCGTTGTTTCAACGTGCGACCCGACCAGCACGACGCCCGGCTTGGCGTTGCGCACGTAGCGGTGCATCTCGTTGGCCGCCACCGGTTGCGACGGCAGTTGGGCCAGTGCGGTCAACAGGCTGGCCGCGCTGCGGAACAGAAAACGCCTGCCCTCGCCGGCCACTGCCAATACCTGGCCCGCGAAGCGATCGAGATCGGCCTGCGTCTCGGCATCGACAACACAACAGGTGTTTCCGCTGAGCGCACGCAACCTGTCGCTGATGTCGCCGCGGATATCGTCGAGTACAAAACGCTCGACGTCGGCGGCCTTGATCCGACCGCTAGTCTTCTCCGCGACATAGTCCGGCAGATAGGCGGTCGAGAAACCGAATACCGAATCGTTGGCGAACTCGGTCTCATGCACCGGCACCGGTTCGCCGTCGACGATCAGATAATGCGTGCTGTCGCGCGTGATCCGCCCGCCCTCGATGAAGGCAGGCACCAGAAAGTGCGCATCGAACGGCCCCATCTCTTCGGCAATTACGTCGGTCTCGATTGGATAATGTCCACGCAAGGTGGAATCGGAACGACTGACGACCACCAGCTTGATCGGCGTGCCGGCGCGCTCCAGGCGATCGACCGCCCGGTGCAGGTTGCGGCAGATCTCGCGGGTTACGTCGGCCGCCTGCGCCGCCCCCATGCCACGCGTGTTGCTCAGCACGAAGAACAGGGGCGCGTCGTCCAGCAAAGCCTCGCTCAGGGTGTGGGCATCCCACCGGGTCAACAGCAGGCAACTGTGTACCGTCTGCGACCCGGTCGGGTCGTCGTCGATCGCAACGATCTTCAGGTGGCTATCGCTTCGCATCCCGCCCCCATTCACTCTGCGCCACTGCGCGCTGCTGCCAATGCGGCTTGCGCGCGGCCGGTCAAGGTGTCGGCACTGATCCCGTTGAACGCCATGATCTCAGTCGGACTTGCCGTGGTTTCGCCACGTTGCCAGCCGAACAGATCGCGCGCCGGCGCCTTGCTGCGCAGCATGACGGCCTCGAGTGCGACCGTACCGCCGCCGCTGACACCGATCAAGGCATCGCCGCCGAACAGGGCGTCGAACTTTGCATCATCCATAAACATACTGTCTGCCTGCGCACTGTGCTGCCATGCGACATCGGCGGCACGATACAAGCGGCGCGGGTTGGCTACGCTGACGATGCGCACGCGATAACCTTCTTGCTCCAGTCGGTCCTTGGCCTCGAACACCGGCAGAAGCACCATGTCACCGGTCACCGCAAACACCACCGTGCCTTTATCGCCACGTTCCGATTCATACAGCGCAACCGCGCCTTCCTCGATCGCTTGCCTGGCCTGCGCGGGCGTGGTGTACACCGGCAACGCAGATTTCGAGGCAATGATGCTGATGTTCTTGTTGCAGGCATCAACCGACCAGGCATAGGCCGCCTGCATCATGTTCGCATCCGCCGGGTACAGCAGATAGACGTTGCCGTTGCGCATCTGGCCGCCGATATAGTTTTCGATCTCCGGACGCTGGTGAGTCCAACCGTTGCGGCCCTGCTCCAAGGCACCGGCCGTGAACATCGATACGGTCGCCGGCGTCTTGCGACGCAGCTCGGCCATGGCTTGACCGACAGTTTGTACGATCGGCCAGCCGTTGATCGCGAAGCTCTCGTACGACAACCACAGCGAGCGGCCACCGAACAGCGCCAGCGCCGAGGCAAAACCGGCACAGGCATCTTCGTTCAGCGGCTCGTACACCTGCCCGCTCGGACCCTGGTTGTACAAGGCATCCTCGGTCGGGTGACGGATCATCAGGGCCTCGTTGATCGGCTTCATGTTCGATGCCTCGTTGCCGTCGGCGTTGGTCACCACGAACATCGGATCGCGTTTGCCGAGTGCCGCCACCATGTGCGCCATCGCCGTTGCCGGTACCGCCTTTTCGCCGACCGCGAAGGCCTGCTGTGGCAGTTCGCCGATATCGGGCAGTTCACGTTCGAATTCGGTAACAACGGTACGTCCGGCCGGACCGCCGCCGGCGCGTTGCATATTGGTACGCACCAACTGCCAGGCATCGGCCGACAGCGCGCGGCGCTGCAAGGCTTCGGCAATGTTGGCCTTCTCGGCGTTGTCGCCCGGGTACAGGTTATGCGACTTGGCACCGTGGGCATGCACGCCCGCACCTTTGAGCTGCTTGATGATCAGCACCGACAAGGTGCCGGACATGGCCGCATCGGCCGCCTGCCTGGCGCCTTCGAGCACCGCACGGCTAAAGGCCGAACGTGCCGCGTCGCCGAACAAGGTGCTGTCGACATAGGCGCCCTCCTGGCCGGCGTCGTCGAAATCCTTGGCATCGATCAACACGACATTGTCGAAGTCATGCGCCTGCCAGTAGGCAGTCATTTGTTGGTTGCTCATCAGCGACACCATCGAGTGGTGTTCCTGGCTGTAGCCGTTCCAGATCAGCACCGGCAGGAAGTTGGTAACCTCCGGGTAGCTGGTGTGGAAGTGCTTCATCGCCGACAGGATGTAGGGTTCGCCAAGACCACCGTCACCGATCGTGCACGGGAACAGGGTGCCGCGATTCAGGTAGGCACCGGCCATCGCGAAGTGCTGACCCTGACCAAGCGGACCGGCCGGCGCGAGCAGGCCCGGAATGGCGCCGGACAGGTGGCCGAGCAAGCCGCCGCGCTCACGAAAACGCGCCTGCAGATCGCTCATACAATGGATATCCATCTCCTCGAGCGAGCCGTCGAGGAACATGGCGCTATAGAATCCGGGTGCATGGTGACCGACCTCGGTCACGATATTGGTATGCCCGAGCATGGTCAGCGCGGCATAGGCATCGGCGCTGCTCGCAAACCCACCCGGGTGCCCGGATTCTTTCGACGCACACAGTTGCAGCGTCGTGTAGCGCAAGGCGTCGGCGACCAGTTGTGTCTGGTAGACCGCAGCAGCGTCGATCGAATCTATCTTGGTCCGGCCTTCGCCGATGACCGGTGAGCGACCGTTGGACTCCATGCCTGCCGTGTTGTCGGCGAAGTGCAGGATGCCGTCGCGGAAATCGGTATTGGTCGAAAAGATCTGTTCTGCCGGTGTACTCATTGCTGTCTCCCTGGTTCTGACGTGGCGTGGCCGAGGCCGATGAGGCGAAGTTAAGATAGGCGAACAATTTTTCGCAATACAGGAGTGATTTCATAATACGAAATATCAAGAAGCACAAAGCCACGTGTTTTGGATGCCGTTGAAAACATTCATATTTTTATATTGCGGCTTAGATACGCATTCTATTTCACAATATGAAATCTTCTGCTATGTTTGGCCACGTCGACGCTGCGACAATCGCAGAGCAGCAAAATGGCAATCCGATTTCAGATTGTGAGATAGCGCGGACATGACAGATAAAGAAAACTCACCCCGGATTCAGGTCATCGACCGTGCGGCCGCGCTGCTCGACGCCCTGGCCCGTTATCCGGAACCGGTCAGTCTGAAGGTGCTCAGCGCAGAAACGGGGTTACATGCCTCGACGACCCACCGCATCCTCGCCTCTCTGATCGACAATCGCTTCGTCGAACGCGACAGCGGCGGGCGTTATCGTCTCGGCCTCAGGCTGTTGCAGCTCGGCGCACGCATGCACAGCAATATCGACCTGCGTTCGATCGCCCTGCCGGTCATGGAGAGCCTGCGCGACAAGTTCGGTGAATCGATCAACCTGACGATCCGCGAGGGCGACGTGGTGGTGTATCTGGAAAAGGCCACGCCCAACCGGATGATGCACGTACAACAGATCGTCGGCAGCCGCGCGCCGCTGCACGTGACCGCGGTCGGCAAGTTGATGCTGGGTGCAGCCGGTGACGAGGCGATCCGCGGCTATGCGCACCGCACCAACCTGCCCGCCTACACGCGCAATACGATTACCACACTGCCGCGCCTGCTCGATGAGTGCGGGCAGGCGGTTGAACAGGGTTATGCATTGGATAATGAAGAGGCAGAGATCGACGTCGGCTGCATCGGCGTACTACTGCACGACAGCACCGGCAACGTCGCGGCCGGACTTTCGGTATCGGCGCCAATCGAGCGGCGCCGGATGGAATGGGTCCAGGACATGCTCGACGCCGGACAGCGGATATCCGCCAAACTCGGCTACCACCTGTGACCTGACGACTCAGGCAGCCGACGCCTTGTGCGCTACCCGCTGCTCGAGGTCGTCGATCTTGTGAATGATCTGTTCCGACAGGTCGACGACACGCTGGTAGAGCTGCTCGGCCCGGTGCGTATCGCCTTTTGAGCGCAGCGTAATGACCTCTTTGATGAGCTTGTGAATCTCTTCGTGCGGCGGTTCCAGTGCCTTGAACTCGGGCATGCTGCCGAAGTCCTCAATGCCGCTACCGTAGTACCACTTGCCGAGGTCACACTGGGTATGCGACACCGCCTGTTCTTCGCTCAAGTGGGCATGACCGTCGAGATAGGCCCGCAAGCGGGACTTCCACGCCAGGTGCGCCGAGCGTGCCTGTGCCAGCACCAAGGCCTCGCCGTTGCTGAAGCGAAACTTCGACATTTCGCGTAGCACGGCGGCGAGCACTTCGGAAACCTTCGCGCTGATATCGAAGGTCTGATCGGAATGCGACAGGATGTTCTTGGCCAGGCCGTCGATCGACGCCACGTTGCGTGAGATGTCTTCGGCTACCGACGACTGCTCCTCGGCCGCGGTGGCGATCTGCAAGGTCATCGACATGATATTGCCGACCGATTCGGTAATGTGTGCCAACGACTCATTGGCGCGGGTCGCATCTTCGACACTATCCACAACCTGAGACTGGCCGCGTTCGGCCATCTCGACAGCCTGTTCGGATTTGGTCTGCAGCCTTTCGATCAGTGTTTGAATTTCTTCGGTGGAGTGTTGCGAACGCTGCGCGAGCGTTCTCACTTCGTCGGCCACCACGGCAAAGCCACGGCCCTGCTCGCCGGCGCGCGCCGCCTCGATGGCCGCATTCAGCGCCAGCAGGTTGGTTTGGTCCGCGATGCCGCGAATAACGTCCAGGATGCTGCCGATATTGTCCGACTCCTGGCGCAGTTCGCGGATGGCATCGGCGGCCTGCGCCATATCGTCGGCCAGCCGACCGGTGGCCTGCATCGATTTGTGTACCAGAGTCTGGCCTTCGCCCGCTTCTTCGTCGGCGCGTCGAGCCGAATCGGAAACCGCAGCCGCATTCGATGCGACATCTTTCGACGTCACCGAAAGCTCCTCGATAGCCACGACCACGGCATGCGTGTTCTGTTGCAGGTCGTCCATGCCGTGACGCGTCGACGTCGCGGCACCCGAAAGTTGATCGCCGGTCGTGCCCAACGACGCCACACCGAGACTGGTGCTGCGCAGCGCGCCATCGATCGTCGCAACGAATTGGTTGAACGACGCCGCCAGCGTCGCGATCTCGTCATTGCCCTGCACGTCCAGGCGCTGCGACAGGTCGCCCTCGCCTTTCGCCACGTCGCTGAGTTGCCTGTTGACGACACAGATCCGCCGCGTGATCGACATGCCGTTCCATAGGTTGGCCGCAATCACCACCAGCACAACGGCGACCAGGCTGGCGACCAGCATGAAACGCGAACGTTGGGCGGCGTCTTCGAGATGGGTATCCAGAGAACTCCCCAGCGCAGTGATGGTTTGATCCAACTCGCCGGAAACATGATGCAACTGACCGAGCAGACCTTCGGTAGCCGTCAGGCCCAGTGTTTTGCGAGCATCGGCGTAGGCTCGGAACTTGGCTGCGTATTGATCGAGTCGGGCATGCTGTGAGGGATCGAGCAGACCGCGCGTGGTTTCGAGGTCCTGCGCAAATCGCGCGATGTACTTGTCGTTGAATCGCAGCATGAAATCTTTTTCGTCACGCCGCAGTTGCAGCACGCCCGCCAGGATTGCCGGGTTGTCGGCCGCAGGTATCGCATCCTCGATGTCATGCACCGCTGTGCGTAGCTCGCCGCGCAATCCCTGGCTTTCATCAAGCCCGATGCGCTTGTGCAGGGTAATAACCTCGGCCGCCACCTCGGCGAACGTCGCAGCGTGGCTGCGTATCGCCGACAACGCGTCCACATCGATGCCGATCTGTTTCAGGTCCGCCGCCAGCCGATCGATCCCCTGCTGAAATTCCGCGGCCTTATCCTGCAAGTGTTGTTCAGCACCCGCTTCCGCGGTCAAGAACAAGCCGTGTTCGATGCTTTCGAACTCATGGCCGAGCGCATCCAACACGACGAGCTGCCTGGCGCTGTCGGCGATCAGTTCGGATTGCGACCAAAGCGAGTGAATCCATAGCCCGGATATCGCCAGAATCGATGCGATCGCCGCCGATGCGGCAAACATCTTGGTTCGAAGGCTCATTGTTTAGTTATCCCTCAAATATGAAGTCGCACCTGCCGGCGAAGTAAGCGAGCGCGGCATGTGCGCACAAAACCATACGATGTTTAAGCATTAACGGACCTGTGCGGCTAAACTTGACAGAACGATAAAAAACCACCACCCGCCTTCCTATGGCATTGAATAACCTACAATTACGAAACGTTTAAACGAGACCTTTGCGGTACCTGCGGTCCTGCGTACGTTCGGCGTGAAGACTCGGGGCTGATCAGGCAGAACCGCGTTCCGGGTGACAGGCGTTCACCCGGCGGGCGGGAAAGAAACATCATATGGATATTGTCCGTACCTTCTTGCTACGTGCGCTGCCTGTGCTGTTGGCCCTGGCGGCGCTCACGGCGCATGCCGAGCCGGGTTCATCGGCCGCTCGCAACAGCAATGGTGCGGCGCAAGCCGAGCCGCTGAAGATCTATGCCTTCCGCCCGCACAATCGCCTTTTCTGGAGTCGATTCAGCACCTATCTCGAGGCTGCCGCCGACGACCTTGGAGTCGAACTGACCATCATCGACGCCGGTAACCGACCGGAAACAATGATCGAGCAGGCCCAGACTGCCGTCGAAGAGAGGCCGGACGCCATCATCTTTACCGACTTCGACGGCAACGGCGAACAGATGGTCCGCATTGCCGAGCGGGCGCAGATACCGATCTTTCTGGTCAATACGCTGTTGCGCAACGAGGCCCTGGCGCCGCGAGTCTCCTACCGTCACTGGATCGGCACGCTGGCGACAGACGATTATCGCGCCGGTCGGCAGCTCACCAACGACCTGCTCTACGCAGCTCGGCGCAAGGGCATCGAACAACCACGCATCCTGGCGTTCAGCGGCGACGGCGGCGGACTGTCGCTCAACCGCCGGCTGCGTGCCCTGATCGACGTTACCCAGGACCGCACCGACGCCTCGCTGGTCACGGTGCAACAGGCACCGCATGCCGAGAACGTCGCTGCACTGTTCAAGGCTGCCATCAGCGCCAATCCCGACATCAATGTCGTATGGGGCGTAACCGACGACTCGGCGCTGGTTGCCGCACAAACGGCACATGAAATGGGTTTGACCCGCCCGATGGTGTTCGGCGGCATCGACTGGCGACCGGAATCGCTGGAGGCCATGGAGCGCGGCCTTGTCGATGTGAGTATCGGCGGACACGTACTGGACGGCGCACTGGCGTTGATCATGGTAACCGACTACCTCAACGGCCACGATTTCATCAGCCAGGCCGCCGATTTGCGCAGCAACCTCTACGCGATTACGCCGGCCAACCTCGCCGAGTTCCGACGCCTGTTGCACGACCCCAAACAGATCGACTATCGCGCCCTGTCCAAGACATTCAACAAAACGCGACGCACCTACGACTTCAGCATCGAGCACGTCTCGCAGAACCTGAAGCCGATCGAGGGAGCGCAGAGGCGGCCGCAGCGAAGCGATGCGCCGGCAGCGGAATCCCCGGATACGCTCGTCGCCTTGACCGCGGAAGAACAGGCGTGGCTGAAGGAGCATCCCGTGATCACGATCGGCGGCGGCACCGACTGGCCACCGTTCGAGTTCAGTGATGCCGACGGCCGGCACCGCGGCATCGCTGCGGACCTGATCGCGTTGGTCGAGCAACGCCTCGGCGTGAAGATCGTCGTCGACAACTCCCAGAGCTGGCCGGCGACATTGAACGCCATCCGCGAAGGCGATCTGTATGCGGCCACGGCAATGGCGCAAACTCCACAGCGACTCGACCGTTACCTGTTCACCGCACCGTACGCGGCCGCACCGGTCGGCATCGTGGTGCGTGAAAGCGACGCGCACCTCGATGATCTGAGCAAACTGCGCGGCCGCCGCATCGTGATCCCACAAGGTTTCGCCGATGCCGAGTTGTTGCGCTACCGTTACCCGAACCTGGAGATGTTGTACGGCAACGACCCGCTGGACGCACTGCAGATGGTCGCCCAGGGAAAAGCGGATGCGTTCGTCGGCAGCGTGGACATCGCTGCGTTTCTGATCGATCGCGAAAACATCAAGGGCCTGCAACTCGTCGCCAAGCAGGTGCCGCTGCGCAACACCGAGTTGCGGATGGGTGTCTCCAAGCACTACCCACTGCTGGCAAGCGCCCTGCAGAAGGCGCTGGACAGTATCACCCCGCAGCAATTTGCCACGCTCCAACAACGCTGGCTTACCCACCGATCCACGCTCGCCGACGACCAGCCGCAACTGACGCTGACCCCGGACGAACAACGCTGGATAAGCGACCACCCCGTGGTGCGTTTCACCGGCGATCCCAACTGGCTGCCGTTCGAGGCCTTCACCAAAGAGGGGGAGTACATCGGGGTTGTCGCCGAAGTCCTCAAGTTGATCGAAACCAGCAGCGGCCTGCATTTCGAACGCATTCCAAGCGGCACCTGGGGCAACGCACTGGAGATGGCGCGCACCGGTGAAGTGGACGTGATCTCGGATGTGCCGCAGACTGCCGAGCTGGCCGCAACGCACCAGTTCACGCCCTCGTATCTCGAAGTGCCATTGGCCGTGACCATGACCCGCGAGCGACAGGCCTTCGTTTCAGACCTCAACGAGATCGCCGACCTGCGTATCGTCATGATCGATCGCTATGGCTACGTCGATGCCGTGCGCCGCGCCTACCCCAACATCGAGTTTTACTTCGTTGAAAACGTGCAGGCCGCGTTGGCCGCGGTGAATCGCGGCGACTACGACGCGTTTGTGTCGACGCCGATGCTCAGCGACTACCACCTGCGGCTGGGCGGCTTCACCAAGCTGCATATCATCGGACAACTGCCGTTGACGATGAAACTCGGCTTCGGCGTGCTCAACGGGCAACCCGAGTTGCTGAGCATCATGAGCAAGGCGGTGGACGCAATTCCGCCCGCCAAACGCTACGAGGTGACGGCACGCTGGTTGCGCGATACCTATTCGGACAATGGCGGGCAGGAACATCTGCTGCGGCTCGCCACATTCGCCATGATCGGTTTGCTGATTCTCGCCGCATGGACATTGAGCCTGCAACGTGAACGGCGACGCCTGCGTCGAGCCGAGGAACGCTACGAACTGGCGATCCGCAGCGTGTCCGAAACCATCTGGGACTGGGACCTGATCAGCGGTGACCGCTTCTTCAGCCCGGGACTGTTCCTGCATCTCGGTTACGACGAAGACGAAGTACCCACGAACCATGCCGCCTGGGTGTCGTTGATTCATCCAGAGGATCGCAAGCTGTATGACGAGCGCGTCGGCCAGCACTCGCACCAGCGGCAAGATGCCGACAAACCGCTATCACTCGAATATCGCGTGCGGCGCAAATCGGGCGGCTATGCCGATGTCCAGTCACGCGGTAGTGTCGTCGCTTGGTCGGATGGCCAACCGGTTCGCCGCGCCGGCGTGCTGCGCGACATCACCAATCTGCGCGAAGCCGAATCGGCACGCGCCGCCAGCGAGGATTTCCTGCGCAGTATCTTTGCCGGCATCGACGCCGCCGTGTACGCGGTCGACGTCGGCATCGACGGCACACTCACCTACTCCGCCGGCAATCCGTATTGCGAGAAGATCACCAACAAGCCGGTCAGCGAGATGATCGGCCGCACACCGGATGAGGCCCTGCCGCCGTTTCTCGTCGAACCGCTGGTTCGCATGTATCGCCATGCTATCGAAGAAGGCCGCTCGATCGTTCACGAAGGGATGTTGACCCTGCCTCACCTCGGCGACACCTGGTGGCTGGCAAACCTGTCGCCGTTGCGCGACGCTGACAACCGCGTACATCGCCTCATCGTGACCGCGCTCGACATCACCGAACGCAAACGCGTCGAACTGGCACTCGCCGCCAAGCAGGTCGAACTACACCGTCTCTACCTGGCACTCGAACAGATACCGATTCTGGTTGTCATCACCGATATCGACGGCACTGTCGACTACGTCAACGAGCGCCTGGTACCGATGACCGGCTACCAGCCCGACGAAGTGATCGGCAAGAGCGCACGCATGCTGCTGTCGGACAGCAGCGACCGGCGGCGGCTGGTCGAGATGCGGCGTGCGGTGCGCACCGGCGGCACCTGGCATGGCGATCTGCCGCACCGGCGCAAAGACGGCAGCATCTTCTGGGCCGCGGTGAGTGCCGGCGCGATCCGCGACAACGACGGCAATATCACGCACCTCATCAGCACCAACGAGGACATTACCGAACGCCGCGAGACCGAAGACCAACTGCATATCTTCAACCACTTCGCAGAAAACGCCACCGAGGGACTCGGCATGTCCGGCATGGATACCCGGGTCGCCTATATGAACCCGGCGTTGCGCAGGATGCTTGGCGTGCGCTCGGACGACGACGCGTACGGAATGAGCTTCAAACGCTTCTATCCGGCCGAAGTCGTCAAGCGGTTCGATGACGAGATCTTGCCGGCGCTGATGGCGCACGGTACCTGGCGCGGTGAACTGCTCGCCATGCGCCAGGACGGCAGCAGCTTCCCGACACTGGAGAGCTTCTTCCTGATCCGCGACCAGGAAGGCAGGCCACAGTACATCGGCGATGTCATGACCGACATCTCCGATCGCAAAGATGCGCAGGCCATACTCGAACGCAAGGAAAAGCAACTGCGTTCCATTCTGGACACGATGCCGGTTGCCGTCGGTATCACCGCACTCGATGGCCGGGTGCTGTATGCCAACCCCCACACCAGTACGATGTTCGAGCTGCCGGAAGGTGTCGACAACGCCGCCGTCAACCGCAACGTTGTCGACTACTATGCCGACAAACGCACGCGCAAGCTGCTGCTGAAGGCGCTGACGCGCGGCGAGAATGTGCGTGACATGGAAGTCGAGTTCCGCACCTATCGCGGCAACAAGATTCACGCGATGGTTTCCGCCCTGCACGTCGAGTATGACGGCCACCCTGCGGTGTTGGCGACCAGCCTGAACATCACCGACCGGGTCAAGGCCGAGGCCGCCTTGCGCAAGAGCGAGGCGCAGTTCAAACAGATACTCAATACCATACCGTTGACCATCATCCTGACGCGCCTCGACGGCGAGATCATGCTGGCCAACGCACGTGCATCGGCCGACTCCGGTTTCCCCGATCTGGTCGGGCGCAACGTCAAGACGTTCTATGCGCACGCCGAAGACCGCAACAAGGTGCTGCAGACCTTGGAACTGCAAGGATTCGTCGAGAGCATGCCGGTGGTGTTCAAACGCTCCGACGGCAGCCTGGTCGATTCCCTGATCTCGTCGATTCCGATTGAGTTCAGCGGCCAGCCCGCCATCCTCGCCTGCCAGCTGGACATGACCGACCGCTTCCGCATGGAACGCGAGCTCGCCGAGGCGCGTGATATGGCCGAAGAGGCCAACCGGTTCAAGAGCGAGTTTCTCGCCAACATGAGCCACGAGATCAGGACACCGCTGAATGCCATTACCGGCCTCAGCCACTTGCTGTCGAAGACAGAGCTCGATGTGAAACAGGCCGATTACATCGACAAGATCCAAAGCTCATCGCATGCCCTGCTCGGCCTGGTCAACGACATCCTCGACTTCTCGCGCATCGAAGCGGGCAAGATCGCATGGGAACAGGCGCCGTTCTCGCTGGACCAAGTGCTACAGAGCCTGTCCGACGTTGTGGCCCTGCGTGCCGAAGAGAAGAACCTGGTGCTGATCTACGACGTCGCCGCCGAGTTGCCCGACCAGTTCGTCGGCGATTCATTACGTGTCGGCCAGGTGTTGAGCAACCTCGTCAACAACGCGATCAAGTTCACCGATCAAGGCGAGATCGTGCTGACAATAGACAGTGCGAAGAACGACAAGGGCAAAGAGGTCGTGCGCTTCGCGGTGCGCGATACCGGGATCGGGATCGCGCCGGAACGGCTCGAACAGTTGTTCGAGAGCTTTACCCAGGCCGACGCCTCCGTGACGCGCCGCTATGGCGGTTCCGGTCTTGGTTTGGCGATCTCGAAACAACTGGTCGAACTGATGGGCGGCAGTATCAGTGCGAGCTCACAACCCGGCCAGGGCAGCGTCTTTGCATTCGAACTGCCGCTCAAACCGCTGAGCGGCGACGACGTCGAAACGCCGCAGGCTTCAGTCAAGGCCGTGCTGTTGGAAGATCACACGGCAACACGCGATGCCTTGAGCCGCATGCTGCAGAACATGGGGGCCGAAGTCTGTGCGTTCAGTTCGCCTGCCGAGTTGATCGGACAGCTGCACCAGTGCATGCAGGAGCAGCAAACCGCACAGGTCGACATCCTGCTGCTCAGCGGCGACATGGATCACGGCGATCCGTTCGACGCCTTGCGCGAGATCAGCGACGAGTTCGACCTCGACGACACACCGGTCGTGATCCTGACGACAACGACGGGACGTGAAGCCTTGATGCAGCTCGAATTCGACCGCTCGCGTATCGCGGTCGTCGCCAAGCCGGTGCGCGCGCTTCCCCTGGCGCGCACCCTGCTCGAGCAGACCGGGCAACTGCCGAGCCTCGCCGACCAGGAGTCCGGCGGCCTGCGGGCGATACGCCTCGAACCCCTGGCCGGCGACATCCTGCTGGTGGAAGACAACCCCATCAACCAGCAGATCGCGCGCGAGATTCTGCAGTCCTTCAGCCTGCATGTCAGCGTCGCCAAGAATGGCGAAGAGGCGCTGTCACAGATCGCCGTCAGCGACTTCGACCTGGTGCTGATGGATATTCAGATGCCGGTGCTGGATGGCCTGGAGACCACGCGCCGCATCCGCCAGGACATGCAGATCACCGACACGCCGATCATTGCCATGACGGCACATGCCTTGACCAGCGATCGCGATCGCTGCCTCGCCGTCGGCATGAACGACCACCTGACCAAGCCGATCGATCCCGCGCGCTGGTACCAGGTCTTGAAGCACTACCTCGAAGACTCGCCGCGCAACAGCCGAACGACGCGGGATCGTGCCGCCAAGGTGCGCCGCCCGTCAGTACTCGATGCCGAAGAAGGTATTCGCCGCGTGGACGGCAACCAAGCGCTCTATCACAAGCTGCTCAATGATTTCAGACACCGCTATCGCGACTGTGCCACCCGTCTTCCGCGGCTGCTCACCGGCGGCAAAGAAGATGAAGCACAGCGCCTGCTGCACAACCTCAAAGGGGTCGCCGGCAACGTCGGTGCACGTTGGCTGTTCGGTGCCACCAGTCGCCTGGAGCACCTGATCAAGAATCAGCCGAATACCGAGCACGTAGAGGCCTTCGCCGATTTCGAACAAGCGGCCTCCAATACCTTCGTCGCCATCCACGATTACCTTGCGCAACACGAACCGGCGCCATCGACGCAACGCTCGGCGCCGGGCAAGGAGCTGAATGAAGAACAACTGCACGCCTTGTTCGTGCAGCTTGCCGAATTGCTCGATGCCGGCGATGCCGAAGCGCTCGCCTGCCTGCAGCGTATCCATCAGGCCCTACCTGAGAGTGCACGCGGTGCGGATGCCGAACTGGCCGATCTGATTGAGGGTTATGATTTCCTCGAAGCGAAGCAGGCACTCGAAGAGCTGGCCCGCTCCCTGGGCTTACCATCACTGCACAACGCGGACGGATAATCACATCAACGCCATGCCGCAAAAACATTCGATCCTGATCGTCGATGACGAGCGGAGCTATCTGGATATTCTGGTCAGCATTCTGCAAACCGATTATCGGGTCATCGTGTCCAAGACCGGCGAAGAGGCACTGCAGCGCGTGGCCAGCGGCCCCCTCCCCGATCTGATACTGCTCGATGTCGCAATGCCCGGTATCGATGGTTATGAAACCTGCCGGCGTCTGAAACTCGATGCCGCCACGCGCGATATCCCGGTCGTCTTTCTCACCGCCAAGGACGATGTCGATGCCGAGGCGCACGGTCTCAACCTGGGGGCCGTCGACTACATCACCAAGCCGATCAGCGCGGCGACGGTGCGCGCCCGCATCCGCACGCACCTGGCCTTGCGCCAGGCGCGCAAAGAACTGACGGATCAGAACGAGCGTCTCGAACAGCGTGTTCGCGAACGCACCCAGAAGCTGCGACGGATGAGCGCCGACATGGCGGTGACCGAAGAACGCGAGCGCAGAAGACTTGCTCAAGAACTGCATGACGGACCGATTCAACGCCTGGCGTTGAGCAAGATCCAATTGGGTCGCCTGCGCGCAGCGACCGATCCGGCGCAACACCGCGCATTCGATGACCTGAACCAGACCATCGATACCGCTGTCGGCGAAATGCGCACGCTATTGATTCAACTGAGCCCGCCGATTCTGTACGAACTCGGGCTGGCACCGGCGCTCGAATGGCTCGCAGAATCGGTGATGAAACCGCAAGGCATCGTCTGTGAGGTGAAAACGGACGGTGGCGATGCCGGCTTGAGCGAAGAGATCAACGTGTTTCTGTTTCAGGCCATTCGTGAACTCATGATCAATATCGTCAAACATGCAGGCGCCCGACATGCTCAGGTAGAATTGCGCTCGGAACCGGCTGAACTCGTAGTAGCGGTCAGCGACGACGGCGCGGGTTTCGATGCGGAACACATGTTTGAGCAGAGCAAGAGCGGCGGCTTCGGCCTGTTCAGTGTGCGCGAACGCTTGTCCATGCTCGGCGGAACCTTGGCAGTGCAATCCAAAGGCGGTGCCGTCGTGACGCTAAGTATTCCGGTAGAAGATACGGAGCAAAGTGGCTGATGTTGACCCGAGTTCTGATTGTGGATGATCACAAGATCCTGCGTGAAGGACTGCGCAGCCTGCTCGATGATGCGGCTGAGTTCGAGGTTATCGGCGAAGCGGACAACGGCCGCGATGCGCTCAAGCTGGCGAAGAAGTTGACACCCGACATCGTGCTGATGGATGTCGCCATGTCGGAGCTGAACGGCATCGAGGCAACTCGCCAGCTGGTGGCAATGATGCCGGGCATCAAGGTGCTCGGATTGTCGATGCATTCCGACAGTCGCTACGTCAAACGCATGCTCGAGGCCGGCGCATCCGGCTACCTGCTCAAGGAGAATGCCTTCGACGAACTGATCACCGCGTTGCGGGCGGTTGGCTCGAACCGGGTGTACGTCAGCCCGGAGGCGTCCGGCAGCCTGCTGTCGGACATCGCCCAGGGGCAAGCCGTCGATGAAAACAGCGACTCGCCGCTGACCGCGCGTGAGAAAGAGATCCTGCAACTCATCGCCGAAGGCAACTCGACCCAGGTCGTTGCCGAGCGGCTGTTCATCAGCACCAAGACGGTCGAGACCCATCGCAAGAAGATCATGGACAAACTCGACCTGCACAGCATCGCTGAACTGACCAAATACGCCATCCGCCAAGGCATCACGCCGCTCGACGATTGACGGTGTGCCTTTGCCGATTCAGCGGGTTTAGGCGCTGAATTAATCGTTTTGTTCCCTTTTTGGCCATGATGGCCGCAGCAGCTCGCCCGAATAAGGGTTTGCGAAGCCCCGGATCGGGGAATTTCCGATACGTCTGGACGCCCCCAGGGCCGAAACTTGAGAGCAGGAAGGGTTGGCAGTCTCTCCTTGGGTGGACGGTCCTGGCGCGCGGGATGTGTGAAGAGCGAGCACCAGACCGCTGTGGATCAGCGTCGGACCGTCCCTTTTTTTGCCGGCCACTCAACAGCGGGATCGTTACCATGAGCAGCACACAATTCGAAACGGATGTCCTCGCACAACTCGATCGCGTCCTCAACAGCAGCGGATTCCGCAATGCGTTCCGGATGGCGGCGTGTCTACGCCATCTCGTCACCGAGACCCTGGCAGGTCGCGTCAAGGCGTTTGAAGCACGCGCCGACGACCTCGCCCGTCTATGCGGCGCGTCTACCGATGACGGCGAAGCCGGCATCAAACCGGTCAACATGGACGAGCTGCGCCGCAGACTCGAAAATTACTATGTCACCGAAGGATGGCGCGACCCGATTCGCCTCAGCCTGCCGACCGACAGCCTGCTGATCGGAATCGAGCGGCGTGAGGAGATATCCGGCCCTCCGTCGGGCAGCCCATTGTCACTGACCGGCCCGAAGCTGATGGTCGGATCATTTTCATGCCTCAGCGAACAACCCGCAGACCTGTATTTCTGCGAGGGCCTGGTTACCGAGATACGCAGATCGCTGGCGCTCGACACCAATTTTCACCTGGTGGCGCCCGAAGGGGCTTTTCCGCCCGTCGAACCGGCGGATGACATCGAACACATCCGCATGTCGATGGGTGTGCAACTGGTGCTGACCGGCAGCGTCCGCTGGAGCGACCAACGCGTGCGTGTGCAGGCACAGCTGACCGAAGCCGACTCTGGCGTCGTCATCTGGATGGACAACTTCGACTGCCACCTGGGCCACCAAAACGGCCTGGATGTTCAGTCATGGATCGCCAAGCGACTGGCCGAAGCGGCCGGCCGTATCGAGTGGCGCGGTACCGCCACCCGCCGCCCGGGTGAGACCAACGTCTTGTCGTCCTGACGCTTCAAGCGCAGCTACAGATCGCCAGGGGCGCCGTACCGCAAGGTATCGGCGCCCCGTCGTTTAGGGCGGCAAGGCGCGGGGGCAGCGGCGTTGGATGAATAAGGAATTTATACCTACGCATTCAGGGGTTTCCCGATGCGGATGCGACAACATTCGCCGAACAATATGGTTAGAGACCGACATCGTTAGATAACGGGCCAGCAACAACAAGCACCTACTTTTGGGCAGCACAACAATGAACGCGCGCAACCTGCAACAAAACATCGACATGCAATCCGCTTGCGCGGCCGCCGAACGCTGGCTCGAGACCGGATTCAACAACGATGCCGTGGCAGATGTTCGCGCCCTGGCGGTGCGCCACCTGGCCGAGCGTACCGGCGTCCTGCCGCTGTTCATGCCGGCGGTGATGCTGCTGTTTCTGTTCATCAGCCCCGGATTCATCACCCACTGGCCGGTCGTCGCGGCGCTGTTTCTCGGCCTTGCCGTGTTGGCGGCCTACCGCATGTACGTCGGCAACCGCCTGATGCAGGCAGACGACGATGGGCAACGCACCTGGGTCACGCGCTATCTGACCACGGTCTACATCACGGCAACGACCTGGGGAATCATGGTCGGCATGATGGTGTTTCTCGACGGGGTTGCCTGGACGACCCAACTGGCACTGATGACAACGCTCGGCGTCACCGCCGGTGGCTTCAGCACCTATACCGTCGAACGCAACCTGTGGCAGCGCTTCATCGTGCTGCTGTGGTTGCCGATCATCGTGCTCACCGGCGCCGCTGCGGTGATGGGCCTGCAGGCCGGCTGGGTATTGTTGGCGATGCAGTTGTCTTTCGCCTGGTTCGCGGTCGTCCAGGGGCAGCGCATCGTGCGGCAGTACATTGCGTCGCTGGCTACCCAATCACGCCTTGAATCGGCGCTGCAGGAGATCCAGCAGCAACGCGACGCCCTCGAAGATCATCAAAACCAACTCGAATCGCTGGTCGACCATACCCACCAACTCGCGTTCTATGATCAATTGACCGGGCTGGGCAGCCGTACGCATTTCACCGAGCGCCTGCCCAAGATGGTCGAACGCTGCAGCCGAGCCAACTGCCGGTTCGCGCTGGTACACCTCGACCTCGACGGTTTCAAAGACATCAACGATTCCATGGGCCATGACATCGGCGACATGGTGCTCAAGAGCGTCGCGGCCCGCCTGACGTCGACCTTGCGCGGCAGCGACTTTGCGGCCCGCCTGAGCAGCGATGAGTTTGCGCTGCTGATCGGCGGCGTCGAAAGCCAGGAAGACATCGACCTGCTGACCCGGCGCTGCCTGGAAGTGCTCGCCGAACCGGCGCGCTTCGGCAGCAAACGCGTACGCATCACCGCCGGCATCGGTATCGCCATGTACCCCGAAGACGGTGAAGACGCGGTAACGCTGCTCAAGGCTGCCGAAACGGCCATGCGTGCGGCCAAGCGAGGCGGCAAGCACCGGGTTCAGCGATACGAGCTTCGCCTGACGACCGAAAACGACCAACGCCGCCAGATAGAACGCGACCTGGCGCGCGCAATCGACAGCGAAGAACTGGTGCTGCTGTACCAGCCGCAGATCGATACCGCCAGCGGCCGCCTGTGCGGCGCCGAAGCCCTGGTTCGCTGGCTGCATCCGGTGCGCGGCATGGTACCGCCGGATCAGTTCATCAGCGTCGCAGAACGCGTCGGCCTGATCGACCAGATCGGCGAGTGGGTATTGCGCACTGCCTGCCGCCAGGCGGCCCAATGGCGGCGCGACAGCAATGTCTCGCTGCCGGTCGCAGTCAATATCTCACCGCGGCAACTGGAGAACTGCGCCTTCTACGACACGGTGCGCCAGGTGCTGAAGGAAACCGGCCTGCCACCCGAAATGCTGGAGCTCGAGGTGACCGAGAGCGTACTGCAGACCGGCACCGCGGTCTGCTCGACGCTGGAGCGCATTCGTTCGATCGGCGTGCGCATCGCCATCGACGACTTCGGCACCGGTTATTCATCCCTCGCCTCGCTGAAGAAACTGCCGATCGACTGCGTGAAGATCGACCGCGTGTTCGTCGCCGACATGCTGCAGCACCGCAAAGACACCATGCTGCTGGGCACCATTATCGAGATGGCACATGCCTTCGATTGCCGGGTCGTTGCCGAAGGTGTCGAGTCGTCCAGGCAGGGCGAGGCATTGAAATCACTGGGCTGCGATATCCTGCAAGGTTATCTGCTGGGTCGCCCGATGCCGGCATCGGCGATCCTCGAAAGGTCGAGCGAAAACTTTCTCGAGCTGTGCGCCGACGATGGCACCAACGGCTTGCGCCTGGTCGAGCAACCCATCTAAAGGATCGGCCGGTCACGCAGCGATTTCCGAGGTTCCCGACGCCGTGCAACCGGTCGGTGCGAACGATTCCTCAAGATTCTCAAGTACGTCACCAACTTGCCGCCTATGTGAGCAGGCTCCAGTTTCTCCCGATACGAAAATAATTCGCCATGATCTATCTCCCGCATTTCATCGCCTCGGTCGTCCTCGGTTTCGGAATGGCCTACGGAGTTCATTACCTGCTCGTCGACACCCTGCCGTCTGCCCTGCTGGTGGCGCTCATCGCCGTCTGCGCCATGCTGCCGGGCCTGGCGGTTTTCTCGATCGGGGTCACCCGGCCGTTGGCAAAGCTCGCCGATGCGGTCGAGGAGAGCGTTGAAAAAGAAGACTTCAAACGCTTTGCCGAAGAGATGAAAGATGTGCGCAGTGCGCATTGTCAGCGCATGCGCGATGCGGTTGTCGCATTGCAGCGCAAGACCACCGACGTCGCCCGGGAGATGGCCGAACGCGGCAGCCGGATCGCAATCGCCTCCGCCCAGGTGTCATTCTCCGCGGACGAGTTGCGCAAGAAGATGACCGACCAGGTGCGCCACGCGAACACCATCGGCACCACCTCGCAAGAGATCGAAGCGACGACCCGCTCGATGTCGCAGAGCGCAGAACATGCGCGCGATTCGGCATATGCCACGCGCGACGCCAGCACCAAGGGCGAATCGGCCGTACTCGGTGCCATACAACGCATCCATCACGTGCGCGCCGAAACCGAACGCAGCGCCAACTCGCTCGGCCAGCTGCAGGCGCGCTCGGAAGAGATCCAGACGATCACCCGACTGATCGACGGCGTCGCCGAACAGACCAATATGCTGGCGCTCAACGCGGCGATCGAGGCGGCACGCGCCGGCGAACACGGACGCGGTTTCGCGGTCGTCGCCGACGAGGTTCGCCAACTGGCGAGCAAGACGACCGAGGCCACCCGCGAGATCGGCGAAAAACTCGCCAGCATCCATCAGGAAGTCAACGAATCGGTGCAGACGATGCAAAGCCTCGCCGAAGTCGTCGAGTCGGTGGTGACCGATACCGAGGGTGTCGGCACCGTGCTGCAGGGCATCAACGGCTACTCTGAAGAATCCGCCAACGATATCGGCATGATCGCCACCACGGTCGAAGAACATGTCAGCGGCATCGGTGAGATCTCCGAGTCACTGAGCCGGATGGAGATTGCCCTGACCGAGACCGAGCAGGAAGTGCAGACGGTTTCGGAACACGCGCTCGACCTCTCCGACACAGCCGAGACGGTTTACAAGAGCATCGCCCACTTCGAACTCGACACGGTGCACGATCGCGTACGCCATATCGCGCTCAATGCGGTGAAGAAGATCATCGCCGCCTTTGAGAATGCCATCGCAAGCGGCAGGCTCAGCCTCGCCGATCTGATGGACCGCGACTATAAAGAGATACCCAACACCAATCCGACGAAGTACCAGACGCGCTTCGACCGTTTCACCGACGAGGTGCTGCCGGCGATCCAGGAACCCATCCTGCAGGAGAACGGCTTTATCCTGTACGCCGGTGCAGTCGACAACAACGGCTACTTCCCCACGCACAACAAGCGTTACAGCAAGCCTTTGACCGGCGACTACCAGACCGACCTGGTCAACAACCGTACCAAGCGGTTGTTCACCGATCGCACCGGCAGCCGCTGCGGCAAGAATACGGAATCCTTCCTGCTGCAGACCTACAAGCGTGATACCGGCGAGATCATGCACGATATGTCGGTTCCCATCGTACTGCAGGGACGTCACTGGGGTGGTTTCCGGATCGGCTACAAGGCGTCGGATACACACTGAGCAGGCGCGCGGCGAAGCGCTCGCCGCTCGATGTGGCCCGCCGGGTTACGCCATCGCATCAGCCGCCGACCTAATCGGCGAGCGGCAGGTCGATCGTGAAGCAGGTACCCTTCCCCGGCGTGCTCTGCAACGACAGGGCACCGGCCATCTTCTCGACCAGACGACGACTCAGCGGCAGTCCGATCCCGCTGCCGTCATGGATCGAGTGGCGCAAGGCGGTACGCCGAAACGGGTCGAAGATCCCTTCCTGATGGTGCGGCTCGATGCCCAGACCATCGTCGGCCACCGTGATATGTACGCGATCACCCACGACGCAGGTGCGGATCGTCACGTCACCGGGTCTGCCGCTGTGCTTGATCGCATTGCTGCACAGATTCAGTAGCACCTGTTTGAGTGCACCTTGATCTGCACACACCTGCAACGCGTCGTCAGGCGGCAGCTGCAACTGCATACCGGCGCTGATCGCCTGGTGTTTGACCAACGCGGCCACATCGCCAAGTAACGGCGACAGGGTGACATTGCGCATCACCAGCTTGGTCTTGCCGGCGTCGATCTTTGCCAGATCCAGCACCTCGTTGATCAGCGACAACATGTGAGAGCCAGCGTTCTGAATCTCGCCTATGCTGTCTGCCTGGTCGTCATCGAGTTTGTCGGACTCATCGAGCAGGAGCTCGCAGAAACCCAGCACCGTGGTCAACGGGGTACGCAGTTCATGACTCAGTGACGCCAGGAAGCGGCTTTTCTCCTCACTGGCCGCAACGGCATCGTTCAGCCTGCTCAGCAATTCGTCGGTCGTCGAGTCTTCGTCGATGGGGAGTATCTCAGTCATAGGCCTTCAACAGTTGCAGCAGTTCCACGGGACTGAACGGCTTGATGAGGTAGTGGTCTGCGCCGGCTTCCCGGCCGGCGTCGAGGTCCGCCTTCTGCCCTCTTGCGGACAGGATGATCACCTTGGCATGACGCAGATCGTCGTTGCTCTTGATCTGTCGACAGACTTCGTAGCCGTCCGCCGAGCCGGGCATCATCACATCCAACAACACGATGTCCGGGGTCAGGGCAGACACCCGTTGCAACGCCGCGTCGCCGCTGTCGGCTTCGTGCAGTTCGTAGTCTGCGCTCTGCAGCGTCAGGCTGATCAAGCGACGCAGGTTCTCGTTGTCGTCGACGATCAATACTTTGCGCATTTGCGTTCCCATGAGTCACCCCACCTTATGCAATCGCTGTTCGTTCGAAGTTTCCACCGGCACCCTGATCGTCACGGCAGTGCCGACATCGAGCTGGCTGTCGACGATCACTTCCCATCCATGGATATTGATGATCTCCTTGACCAGCGACATCCCAAGACCGGATCCGGGAATCGCACCCGACTTGTCGGCGCGATAGAAGCGATCGAACATCGCCTCGACCTGATCCGGGCTCATACCGATACCCTGGTCTTCGATGCGGATCTCGATCGCACCGTCGACCTGCTCGGCTGAAACAGATACATCCCCGCCGCCGGGCGAATACTTGAACGCATTGCTCAGCACATTGCTGAGCACCTGCTTGAGCTTTGCACCGTCCACCGGCACCGCCGGAAGGATGTCGGGAAAGCGTACGCTCACGCGGCGATCGTCGCCTTCGGGCAGAAAACTGTTGACGCTGTCGCGCAGCAACGGCAGTAGCGGTTGGCGCCGAATCTCGAAATCCTTACCTGACCGCGCCTCGATGCGCGCAAGGTCCAGCAACTCGTTCAGCATGCTGACCAGGTGGGCTGACTGGCGGTAGATCGTGCCGATCATCTCCTTGCGTTCTTCCGGAGCATGCTCGAACTGCAGCAGCAACTCGGAGAATCCGTAGACACTGGCCAAAGGGGTACGCAGTTCGTGTGCGGCGGTAGCGAGAAAATCGCTCTTCATCTCGTCGAGTTCGCGCTCGTGCGTGATATCGCGCAGATACATGACGTGTGCACCTTCGCCGCGATTGCCGAGGCTGCGCTCGCGACAACTGATGATGCGTGGCTTCGGATAGGTGATCTTGATCAGCCGGTGACCGCCGGCATCTTCGATGTCGGTCACGCCGCATTCGGTACGCAACGTCGCAAAGAACCGGCTCCGGAGAATGCCGCACGCCTGCGCTTCGCTGATGCCGGTGATCTGGGTGAACGCCGGGTTCACCGATGTGATCTTGTCGTCGCTGTCGAAATGCACGAAGCCGTCCGGACTCAGTTCGAATACCGTGTTGAGTTCGCGCCGCCGTTCGTTGACCTGCTTCTGCGCCTGAATGCGCTCGGTGACGTCGCGGTGGTTCCACAGGTGCGCATACTGTCGGCCATCGCAAAACAACGGCGTATAGTCGGTTTCGATGACGCTGCCGCAGCTCAAGGTGAACAGTTGGTCCGTGGTGCGTTCGGCTTGGTCGACATAGGTCTGAAAACGCTGCTTGGCCGACCCGGGATTGTCCAACCGGGCCACCAACATCTCCTCGATCTGGCTGTACGGCCTGCCGATCAAAGTCGACGGCGAAGCGTCGCCGCCAAGCAATTCGCTGAAACCGCGGTTGGCGTGCAACACCACGCCGCGCATATCGACCAGCAGTACAGCGCTTTGCAGATTGTCGACCAGACCGCTGAGCAGTTCCGTCGCCGACCTGAGCTCGTCACGCTGCTCGGCGTTTTCATCCATCAAGGTCGCCAGGTCGCTCGACATGGCGTTGAATGCGCCGACCGCCTGAGCGATTTCGTCTTTGCCCTTGACGTCGACCTGGTATCCGAATCGTCCTTCAGCGACCGCCTTGGTACCGTCCTTCAACGACTTCAACTGACGCGTCAGCAACGTGCCGAGAACGAAGGAAAACAGTCCGGACAACAGCAGCTCGCTGGCGGCGATACCACTGAAGGTGCGGGTGGCCCGCGACAATTCGCGCTGCATGTGCGCGATATCGAGGCCGATTTCGACCCGGCCGTAGTTTTCGCCGCCCACCATGATCGGTGCCGAGCGGTCGAAAACGCCGTCCGTCACTGCGGCCAAATCCACGTCGTCAACAAAGCGCCTGCCGAGCGCGGCAGCCTGACCGTCTTCAGCCAGAACCTCACTGTTGCTGCGCACGCGCGCATACACCAGGCCCGGGTTGCTCATGACCTCTGCGACCAGGCTCTCGAGCGAGGCGAGATCGTAGGCGAGTACCGCGTCCGCGGTCGTGCTGGCGAACAGCGAGGCGGTGGTTTGAGCACGCTGGCGCAGTTGCTCTTCGCCGGTGCCGCGCAATTCGTACAGGCTGCTCATCACCAGAACGAGCAGCAGCGCAGCTTCGATCAATGCTATCCCTAGTACGGTTTTCAGGCGAAAAGACATCGCAGCGTCCTAATCGAGTAAGCCTTCCAGCAGCCTGATGTTCAATTCCCGAACGTCATCCCAATCGGTATCGACCGCGCTTTCCAGACCTTTGAACTTGATGGCCGCCAATAAAGCGCGTCCCGTATCACTGTCGTTCAGGCCCAACAGGGCCTGCTTGACCTCGGCCACGGTCGCGGCGTCCAGGCGCGGATGCACGGCGATGGCGTGCGGCGTATAGCCCTTGGTCGTCCACAACACGCGTAGCTGATCGCGCACCTCGGGAGCGACGTTGTTCAGCGTGCGTTGAATGCCGCCGCCGGCCGGAAACAGGCCCTTGGCCACGCTGCGGTAAACCGAATCGTGAGACGACACATACTTCGGCTCGAAACTGATCCCGTTCTTGCTGAGTTCCGACCGCGGCAATACGCTCGCCGCGAAGGCAGCCGGGGCCGGAAACGCGATCTGCTTGCCGTCGAGTTCCTCGAGCGCGACGATCGGACTGTCCTTGCGTACAACCAGAATCCCCTTGATGCGTTTATCCGCCTGGCGCACCAATGCACGGTAGCCGGGTTTCTCGTTGAACACCGTGAAGTGATAGGGGTTCATATAGGCGATATCGTATTCACCGTCGGCCACGCGGCGTTCGAACTCGGGGATGTTCGGCGCGGTCTTGAACACGAAGCGGTAGCCGGTGCGTTCACCCAGCTCCTTCAGGATCGGCCCCCACAACATCGCCAGTTTGCTCGGCGCCTGTTGCGGCACGATGCCGAACGTCAGCACCTGGGTTTCCGCCGTTGCGGGCATTGCCAGTAATGCGAAGACTGCAAAGCAGATCGCAACAACGCCCGATTTCACTCTGTTGGCTGTACGCATGGGTTCTTTCACTGACCTCAGGTGTTGGCGGTGTTGGTGGACGCCGGGCGATCAGACAGACGCAACCGCGCCGCCTGTCACTCCCCGCCTTCCGCGTTGATCTCGAGTTGCTTGCAGACCAGGTCGCGCAACAGGTTCATCTGTACCGGTTTGCGCAACACGGGGATGTCCTCAGGCAGCCCGCCGCGGGCCTGGATTTCACTGCCGCTCAATCCGGTAACCACCAATACCAAGGTATCGGCATACTCCGGCCTTTTATTGAGCGTCTGTACCATTTCGAAGCCGTCCATACCGGGCATCTGCAGGTCGGCAATCACGACGCGCGGACGGTGCTCACCGACCATCAGCAGGCCCTCGAAGCCGTTGTTGGCCACGGCGACGGTCACGCCCCAGCGTTTGCAGGCGGCGAGATAGAGCTTCTGCATGCTGCGATCGTCCTCGACGACCACCAGTTGGGGATGTTCTTCGGGGGGCTGGCGCGTGCCCTGTGCGCGTGCCGATTGCAACGCCTCCACCGAATCCTTGGTGATCCGGCGATGCCCGCCAGGGGTCTTCCATGCGGATAAAGCGCCTGCCTCGACCCACAGCTGCACGGTTCTCACCGATACACCCAGCATCTCTGCGACTTGCCTCGTTGTCAGTTCGTCCATCACACGTTCCATTTCAATCTAGGTTTCACTTTTTTCATTATTTTTAATTTTTTCATTTCTGCAAGCTTTCAGCGCGATCTCGTGAACCTAGGCCCTTGGGCAATGAAGCCCGTTCGTGATCAGGCATTTAAGTACCAGATAGATCGTTTGAATCCGGCAAAACTGAAACACGACAGTCGCCCTTGCAGGCGGTTGCGGTTCGTCGGTAGTGAACGAACGTTCAAACCGACAGACAACGGCCGCTATATCCCCTGAGTTGCCGGCGACCGACGATGTCGCTGGCGCGGACTGCCTGCGAGGGACGCCCAATTGTTCGCAATAGGTTTTGCGCAACCGACATCCAGCCGGCGCCGGTCATGTCGAACCCGGCGCCCAACCGGGCGCTGAGCACAGTCGGATGAATCGACAGGCAATAGCCTCCATAGCGGTAGCCGTGTGACAAAGCCCAGAATCAAAGCCCGCGACTTCAAGGTCCAACGACAGCTGCGCTATTCAGCCTGGCTCGGCGCGACGCTGTTCGCCTTGCTGGTCGGCTTGATCCAATACGAACACTCTGCCGCCGAGGTGCTCGCCTGGACCGAACAACGACTCAGTCATTGGCAAACGCTCAACACCAATCGAATTGCGCACACCATCAACGACGCACGCAGCGAAGCCATCGCACTCGCCGCCAATCCCGATGCGCTCGCCGCCTTGACGGCGACAAACCGCGATGCCGGCGAACGGCTTCAGCGCGTGTTCTCCGGCGTCGTCGGATTCAAGCAGGCCTACCTGGAAATCGGCCTGGTCAGCATGGACGAGTCACACGAGCAGGTGCTGCGATCGTCGCGAAGCGTGCAAGCGCAATCGATCGATCCGGCTTGGCCTGCTGCGTCGTACGGCAATGCTTCTGAGCATGCAGCATGGCGATCACTCTCCCCCGGCGAATCTCGCGCATACCTTGGCCATCGCGAGCACGAGGCGTCGCCCGCCACCTTGCGTGTTGCAGCGCCGGTCAACGATGCTGCCGGCCAGACTCGCGGCGTTGTCGTCGTCACGCTCGCCATGCAGTCATGGCTACCCGGAACGCCAGACAGCCTGCCGACCGAGGTAGAGATGTTGCTGGTCGACAATCAGGGCGAGGTACTGCTCGACAGCAATGCCCCTACGAGCGAAGACGCTGGGGCGCGCCGTAGAATCGAAGAGGTATTCCCGGACTTGCACTGGCAAGGAACGGCTGCCACCTCGCAAGTCGAAAAAAGCGCACACCGCACGCCAACACGCCAGCCCGCGACAGCGGCCTCGCTCGTCGAGACGACGAAGTACAACGGCGAGCACTACCGCGTACTGACCAGACACATAGGGACTGCAGACCGCGACGAGTCGTTGGCCTTCGTCGCAGTGATCGCCATACCGCAAAGCACAATCAGCGCCAAGGTATGGGCAGATGCCGCACCCCTGCTCGGCATAACGTTCGTTGCCGCGGTGATCATCGTCGTCGCGTTGCAAAGGAACCTGTCGAGAAACCTGATCCCGCTACGCCGCCTGGTCAGGTTCGTCGACGCCATCGGCGACGGAGATTATTCGGCGGATGCACCGCGCTTCGACGATGCCAAGCTCAGCAACTTCGCCAAGGCCCTGGACAAGATGCGCCAGGGACTGAAACGCCGCGAGTCAGACATCATCTTCGATGCCGCCGTCAACGCCATGCCCGCTGCCCTGCTGATCATCGACCGCGACGGCATCATCCGGCGCAGCAGTAGCTATGCCGCGCAGCTGTTCGGCTACCAGGGTTATGAACTCAACGGCCTGCCGGTGGAAAACCTGGTGCCCGACGCACAACGGCACGGCCACAGCGCGTTGCGCAGCCAATACCAACTCAACCCGCAGCAGAAGGACATGGCCCGTTCACGCGACCTGGCCTGTGTTCGCAAAGACGGCCAAGTCGTTCCGATCAAGGTCAACCTGAGCCCGCTCAAGATCGGTGATGACGAGTTCGTTATCGCCACCGTATTCGATATCAGCGAAAACAAGCGCATCGAACGGGATCTGGAGATCGCCAAAGAGAGCGCCGAAGGTGCGAATGAGGCGAAGAGCATGTTCCTCGCCAATATGAGCCATGAGATTCGCACGCCGATGAACACCATCATCGGCATGTCGCACCTCGCGCTGCAGACGAATCTCGATATCAAGCAACGCAACTACATCGACAAGGTTCACCGGTCCGCCGAGTCGCTGCTGGCATTGATCAACGATATTCTCGACTTCTCGAAGATCGAGGCCGGCAAGCTCGACATCGATGAGGTCAACTTCCGTCTGTCCGATGTGTTCGACGACCTCTCCAACGTGGTCGGGTTCAACGCCTCGGAGAAAAGTCTCGAACTGTTGTTCGACGTCGACAGCGAGGTACCGCGCCATCTGTTCGGCGACCAGCTCCGCCTGCACCAGATTCTGCTGAACCTGTGCAACAACGCCATCAAGTTCACCGACCGTGGCGAAGTCGTGGTGTCGGTCAGTACCACCCAACGCGACGACGACCAAGTCGAGCTGCTGTTTGCCGTGCGCGACACCGGCATCGGCATACCCGAGTCGCAACAGGCACGCTTGTTCAGTGCCTTCACCCAGTCGGACGCCTCGACAACCCGTCGCTACGGCGGTACCGGCTTGGGCCTGGCAATCTGCAAGCAACTCGCCGAACTCATGGGCGGTCGCATCTGGATGCGCAGCGAAGCCGGCAAAGGCAGCACCTTCTTTGTCTCTTTGCCGTTCACCGACATCGACGACAGGGCCGACGACATCGGCGGAAACCTGCAGGCGGCCGACCTGAGCGGCCTGCACTGCCTGTTGGTTGACGACAGCTCCAGCGCCCGGGTGATCTTCGCAACCATGCTCGAAAGCCACGGCATTCACGTCGATGTCGTAAAAGATGCATTCGTCGCCACCGACTACCTGGTCGGTCCGGACAGTCGCGACAGGCCTCCGTACGATTTTCTGCTCGTCGATTGGCACATGCCGGGCATGAACGGTATCGAGTTTCTCGCCGGTCAACACGCTGTTTTCGGCGACGCGCTCCCGCCGGTCATCATGACCACCGCGCACAGCAAAGAAGACCTGGAAGAAGCCCTGGCCGAGAGCCAGGTCGCGGTTGAAGGCATTCTGACCAAACCGGTCACCCCCGGTGACCTGCTGCATGCCATCGAAAGCGCTGTATCCCAGGCCGGTCGACGCCAGGACGTGCACCCGTCAGACAACAACCCCGGCAACGAAAACGACACCAACACCCTGCGCGGCGCCAGCATCCTGTTGGTCGAAGACAATGAATACAACCAGGAACTCGCCGTTACCCTGCTCGCCGCGAACGGGATGCTGGTGGACGTCGCCAACAACGGCGAGCGCGCTTTGAGCATGCTAGATCGCAAGCGCTACGACGGCGTTCTCATGGATTGCCAGATGCCGGTAATGGACGGCTATACCGCAACCCGCAAGTTGCGACAGCAGACCGAATTCGACGCACTGCCGATCATTGCACTGACGGCGAACGTGTCGCGCGACGATATCGACGCCGCCCTCGCCGCCGGCATGAACGATCACATCGCCAAACCGATCAATGTCCGAGACATGCTGCACACGATGGCGAAATGGATACACGCTTCTCAACCCGCACCGCAGCAGCCGGTGTCGAACGCAGGCGTCGCAACCGGGATACAGCTGCCGGCCAAGCTGGAGGGACTCGACGTGGCGACCGGCTTGCGGCGCTTCGACAACGATGCCGGCTTCTACCTCAAGATGGCCCACAAGTTCGCGAGCAACCAACGTGAAGCACTGGACGACGGCTTGGCCGAAGGCGACGATCTCGACAGCGCGTCACGCAGTTTTCATACCTTGAAAAGCAGCGCAGGCAGCATCGGCGCCACACGCCTGCAGCGTTTGGCGGCAGAGGCCGAACGCCATATCAAGCAGCATCGCGAGTTCATTCCCCCACAACTGCTGCAATCGATCGAAGCGGAAGTCCGGACGGTCATCGATGCCGTTGAACAACTGCCTGCCCCGACAAGCGGCAGGCATTCCGCGGAAAACGAACCGCAGGTGGATATCGATGCGACGATTGAAAACCTGCTGATGCAGTTGAACAACTACGATACCGCGGCCGTCGATACGATCGAACTGTTGATCGCGAACACCGCAAACCCCCTGTTACTCGACACACTGAAAGCCACACGACAGGCACTGCAGAGCTACGATTTTGAAGCAGCCGCGCAGGCTTTTGCAGCCAAGGAGTCATCGGCATGACACTCGACAACGGCAACACGACATCGAAGCCGGCGATCAACCGCGTCCTGGCGATTGACGACTCGCCGGAAACGATCGATGCGATCCGCGCCGCACTGGGGACAGGATTTCAGCTACTCGCCGCCACCAACGGCAAGGTCGGCCTGGAGATCGCCCGCAAACAGCTTCCGGAACTGATCCTGCTCGACGTGCTGATGCCGGAGATGGACGGCTACGAGGTCTGCCGGCAACTGAAAGCCGATGCACTCACCCGCGACATACCGGTGATCTTTCTTTCGGGGCTCGACAGCGAGATGGACGAGATTCGAGGATTCTCTGCCGGCGGCATCGACTTCGTGACCAAACCGATGGAACCGGTCATCCTGAAGGTGCGTGTCCGCACGCAGATCGAGTTGGCGAATGCGCGCCAGGCGTTGGCGCAAGCCAATGATTTCATGGAAGACGAACGTGAGATCATGGCGGAGATCCTGCTTGCCATGCGCAACGACAAAGACTTCTGCAACGACAACCTGTCGTTCGCCTGTCATTCGCGCGACACCGCCGGCGGCGATCTGTTGCTCTCCGCCAAGCGACCTTCTGGTCACCATCACTTCCTGGTGGGAGACTTCACCGGGCATGGCCTGACGGCCGCGATCGGTACGCCGTTGGTGTCGCACCTGTTCTATGCCATGACCGCGGCTGATGTCCCACTGGCGACTATCGTCGGAGAAATCAACAACGTGCTGGCCAGACGACTGCCGTCTCACATCTTCATGGCGGCAGCGGCCGTCTGCCTGAGCGAAGACAACCGCCGTGCCGAGCTGTGGAGCTTCGGCAATCCGGAGATCCTGTACCGCGGTCCGAACCAGCAATGGGTCAGATACGCGTCGATGGAGATGCCGATGGGTATCGCAACGCACGATGCGCCGTTCGATTCAGTGCACCTGGACTTCGAAGAAGACGGCAACCTGTACGTGTTCACCGACGGGCCGATCGAGGTGGTATGCCGGGATGGCAGCTACTACGGGGTTGACCGGCTCGTCGACACCATAGATCGCTGCGAACAGTCTTTGGACTCGGTCATCGCCGATGTGATCGCCAGCGCGAAGCAACCCAACGCACTGGACGATCTAACACTGCTGCGCATCGGCCGCGACCGGCACGCCGACTCACCCAACGGCGAGATCGAGGTGGTTCAGCGACGCGCATCGTCCTGCTGAGGTGGTGACGCGCCCCATTGATCGGCTGCAATTCGCCCGACATAGTCGAAACCACCGTTTCCATCACCCTTGAACACCACGCCTTCCCCTTCGCCCGGGTAGACCGGCGTCGCTTCGCGCGCCACATTGCCGTGAGCGACAATCACGGTATTGGTGCCCGCCTTGGGCGGGATTGACAACAACCGTCGAGCCGTCGCGATGATCGCATCGCGTCCGCCGAAGAAGGCGGCAACCCGCAGGTTTACGACGTCGGTCGTGGGCTCGACATCGCCCAGGCCCAGCAACCGGGCCGTCTCGATGGTGCGGCAATAGGGGCTGGCCAACACCTGGCCGACCGGGATGTTCTGCGCACGCATGGCCTCACCGATCGCCTCGGCGGCCCGACGGCCCTCGTCGGACAGCTGGCGCATACGCATCGGGTCACAGCTCTCCCAATCGCCGACCTGGGTCACCTGATCCTGCAGACTCCAGTCAGTGGCCGCGTGGCGAAAGTAGATCGAAAAGCCGCCACTGCGCAGCGCTTGAAGCAACGCCTCGCCCTGCAGAACAGGCGGCGGCGCTGCAGTACCGGCACCGGCGGCACCCAGCGCGATGATCAATAGAACGCGGCGGACCCACGAACTGACAGTTGGCGTCATGGTCTTCATCTCCCGGCGCCGGGCATGGCATCTTCTGAATGAACGGGTAGATAAAGGATAGACGAGAGCGGCCGGCGCCTTGTCCGGGACGCCGACCGCGTGTTTGCCTGAGTGGACCGGCTCGGCTACCGCAGACTGACGCTCCAGCCGCTGAGCTCAACGGCAGACTCAACCGTGCTGTTGCGCAGCAGCGAACTCATCCGACGGTGTCTTGCGCTCCATCTCGATCTCGCCGCTGCCGTCGATGCAGGCCTCGGTTACGACGCAGCGCACGGCGTCCGGCATCGAAGGCAGATGGAACATCGTGCGCTGCAGTATGCCTTCAACCACGCTGCGCAGACCGCGTGCACCGGTGCCACGGGCAATCGCCTCGCGTGCGATGGCCGACAACGCCTCGGGCAAGAACTCCAACTCGACGCCTTCGTAGGCGAACAGTTGGCGGTATTGGCGAACCAAGGCGTTGCGTGGCTCGGTCAGGATACGCACCAGCGCTTCTTCGTCGAGATCGTGCAGCGCGGTCAGGATCGGGAAACGACCGATGAACTCGGGGATCAATCCGAACTGGCGAAGATCGTCCGGATGGGTGTGCTCGTAGAGCCTGGCCTTGACCTGGGGATCCGGCTCTTTCGGCGGTTCGGCGTGGAAGCCGATGCTCACCGCCGAATGACCCAGGCGTTTTTCGAGTACCTGTTCAATCCCGGCAAAGGCACCGCCGGCAATGAACAGGATATTGCGGGTATCGATCACCTGGTGTTCGGACTGGTTACGCCGCCCCTTGACTGAGACATCGACCCGGGTACCTTCGACCAGCTTCAGCAAGGCCTGCTGAACACCCTCGCCCGACACATCGCGCGTGCCGTGCGAACCCTCGCCACGGCGAGCCAGTTTATCGATCTCATCGATATAGACGATGCCCCACTCGGCCAGATCGCGGTCACCGTCGGCCATATCCAACAGGCGTGCCAGCACGGTATCGACGTCGTCACCCACGTAGCCGGCCTGGGTCAGCGTCGTCGCATCGGCGACCACGCAGGGCACACCGACGATACGTGCCAGTGTGCTCACCAGCAGGGTCTTGCCGGTGCCCGAGCCACCGAGCAACAACACGTTCGACTTCTCGACCTCGACCGTGTCGTTGTCGCCGAGCGCCTGCGTCAGCTCGCCGCTTTCGGCCTTGAGGCGTTTGTAGTGATTGTAGACCGCAACGGCCAAGGTTTCCTTGGCAGCCTCCTGACCGATCACGTAGCGATCGAGGTGCTGCTTGATCTCTTCCGGGATGGGCGGCTTCTCCAACGGCTTCTGCAGGTTGCGTTTGCGCCCCCAGTTGCCGACCACCTTGGACGCGAGCTGCACACAGCTCTCGCAGATATGGCCGTCGATACCGGCGATCAACGGAACGTCCGGCGCCTGGGGCACCCCGCAGAAAGAACAGGTGGATGCGTCGCTTCCCATCATGATACCTCTCGAGAGTCTGCGGCCCGACGAAGCTCGCCCAGCCATGCCTTCTGGCAGTTGCGACGCTTGCGGTTGGCCAAGACATCGACAATGCCGTCCCATGCTTTCGATAAAGGAATGTCCCGCTGAGGCTGGATCTTTTCGCACATGATGATGTGCAGGCCGACCTCGGTCTCTACCACGTCGCTGACCCCGCCCTCGGGCAGGCTGAACAAGGCGGCATCGAGTTCGGGGTACAGTTGTCCTCTCGCCATCACACCGAGCTTGCCGCCTTCGAGCGCGGTCGGACATTCCGAATGCCGACGCGCGAGACTGACGAACCGATTGGGGCGTTTCTTCAACTTGGCCGCGAGTTCCGCCATGCGTGACCTCGCCGCTTCGGGTGTGTTCTCGATGTAGTCCGAATTGATCGTGACCAGGATATGCCTGGCCGTGCGCTTCTCCGGCTGGCGGAAACGCTCGCGGTGCATCTCGTAGAAAAGACGCACGTCGATATCGTTGACCCTGGCGTGGCGCGCACCGACGCGCTGCATCACGCTGTCGAACATCAGCTCACGGCGCAGCGATTCGCGCAAAGTGGTTTCATCTAATCCGTTGCGATGCAGATCGTCGCTCAACTCTTCTGCATCGGCGTAGCGTGCCGCGACTTCTTCGACCGCCCGTTCGACGTCGCCTTCGGGCACGATCACATCGGTCGCTTCGTCGGACGCGAGCACCAGCGATTCGATCTCGAACGATTTGTTGGCCACTGCTCGGACCTTGGCCATTTCCGAGGGCTGCAGGTCGGACAGGTTGCGCTGGAAGGTCTGCAGCGCGGCGCGCAACATGTGGTAGGTATGACTGGCGTTGTCGCTGCTATCTTGTCGTACTGCACTCAGCATTCATCAGTCTCCTGATCGAGGCCTTCAGAAACCTGATCCAGGCCTTCGAGAATCTTTTCGGGTACCTGAAGCGTGCGCCCGGGAAAACGCACGTGGTAGGTCACGTTGTCTTCCGCTTCGCGGAACGCCTTCAACACCTCTCCCTCGTCACCCGGCTTGGCGATCACTTCGCCGTTCACGGCGAGTTGTATCCGCGGGGTAACCTTGTCGCGGAACTCGAACAGGCTCGGCACCCAGGGCTCGTCTGCGCCCTGCAACTCCTGTTCGCGGCAGCCGACAAGGATGTTTTCGTCCAGGAAATGGATGGAATAGATCAGCTGGTCCTGCAGAAACGTGCCGACGTCGCGCACGAAACCGACAGCCCCCCGCCGGATCAACACACCACCGGTCGGCGTACCGGGGAAGGTCCCGTCATTGCGCACGGTGCGCATGACGCGGACCTCATCACCGTACTCAAACTGAGGGCGCACCTTTCACCTGCGTGGTCAAGTCACCGAGCGGCACGAAGGCCTGCTGCGGTTCGTTCAGATGAAACACGCGGAACACTTTCTCGGTCTGCGCATCGGAGACAACGAAGTCTTCGTAGGCACGTACCAGTTGCTCACGGTAGACGGCGCGCTGCGCATCTTCGTCTTCGGGCAGATCGATGGCAGCGAGGTAGTCATGGTAGCGCTGCAGGATATGCAGGCGGTTGACGTGTACCACTTTCGCTTCGTACGGAATCTCGAAGTAGTCGAGAAAATCCTCGGCGCTGCTCAGTTCATCGAGATCCAGGTCCAATTCGCTTTCGGACATAACGTTCTCCACATCAACGTAATGAGTTTCAGCCGACCGCAGTGGTGCCGGCTTGTTCGGCCAATGCGTCATTGGCAAGATCGATCAGGGCTTTCACACCGATCCGGTCGGCCTCGTCGAGACGGGCAATTGCCTGCAGGCGTTCGAGAGCGCCCTGCGGATCGCCCATGCGCAACTTCAGGTAGGCCGACCCTTTCAGGGCGTACAGGTAGAAACGGAACTGCGTCATCGACTGTTGCACAGCATTCGCAAGGTCGTTTTCATCGATCGTGCGCCAGTCGGGCTCGATGCCGAGACGGTTTGCCACCACGTTCATCGCCCGGTCTGCCACGCTCAGCGCATCTTCGTAGCGCAGTTGGTAGTAGTAGTAGCGGTACAGAGCCACCAATACCGTCAGGCCTTCGGGCGCCTTCGAAAACGCGCGCAGCAAGGCCTGTTCTGCCGCCGGCGTGCCGTAGGCCTCGGCTGCGGTGTTCAACAGTTGCTCGACCTCGGGGTTGGCAGCCTCGTCGAAATACAGGTCTTCGGCGGTAAAATCCAGTAGGTCCATTGCTCGTCTCTCAGGCGCGTTGTGCGGCCGGTTGGTATGGCTTGGCATCCGTCTCGCACACGTCATGCGCATCGCAGGTAGCGCATTCCTGCTCGGTACCGGACGCCACGGCGACCCGCTCTTCGAGCACCTGTATGCGATCGAGCAAGCAGCCAATCGCGGTAGCCACCGGGTCCGGGATCAGGTGGTGGTTCAGATCGATGCCGTTGGGATTCAGGCCGACCACCGAGTCGCCGCCCTGCACCACCTTGGCCGGTATGCCGACGGCAGTCTGCCCTTCAGCCACGTCGCGGATGACAACCGAGTTCGCGCCGACTTTGACCTTCTCACCCAAAGTCAGCGGACCGAGGATCTTGGCGCCCGCACCGATCACGCAACCGCTGCCGATCGTCGGATGGCGCTTACCCTTCTTCCACGAGGTACCGCCCAGGGTCACACCGTGATACAGGGTCACGTCGTCGCCGATCTCGGCGGTTTCGCCAATCACGACACCGGCGCCGTGGTCGATGAAGAAGCGTTGCCCTATGGTCGCGCCGGGATGGATATCGACGGTCGTCCATACGCGTGCAATGTAAGACACCAGGCGGCCGAGATAGCGCCAATTGCGACGCCACAGCCGGTTGGCCACGCGATAGCACAGCACGGCATGCACGCCAGGATAGGTCGTGACGACCTCCCAACTCGAACGCGCAGCCGGGTCACGGTCGAAGACGCACTTGATGTCTGATTTCCATGACTGCCAGACAGAGAGCTTGTTTTGCTTGCCTTTAGGTGCCATTTCGCCCGACGCAGCTACGACCATGACGCGACCTCCTGGGGTTGCAGCAGTTCGTTGAGAAAGCCTCTGAGTTCCTGTTCGCCCGGCGCGCGCTTGTTGTCGTTCACGTAGGCACGCACACGCTGCAGAATATGTTCTGACTGGTATTGATCGACGTCGATCTGCATGGCGGCGTAGGCCTTGCTGATCGCACTTCGACCCGAGTGTTTGCCGAGTACCAGGCTGTGCTCGCGGCCGAGTTCCGCCGGATCGACGCCCTGGTAGTTCATGCGATCTTTTAGCAGGCCGTCGACGTGAATGCCCGACTCGTGCGTGAACACACCGGGTCCGACCAGGCTCTTCTGCCAGTCGACAACACGCCCCGAGGCATTCGATACCAGTTCGGAAACGCGATCGTAGCGGTTCATCGCCACGCCGCAATCGAGTTGGTGAAGATGACGCAATCCCATAACGACCTCTTCGAGCGCGGCATTGCCGGCACGTTCGCCGAGGCCGTGCACCGTCGTGTTCACATGGGTGGCGCCACCGAGCACGGCGGCCAGCGTATTGGCCGTCGCCAGGCCGAGATCGTCGTGCGCATGCATCTCGATCTGCAGATCGGTGATCGCGCGCAACGCCGCGATGCGATCACGCACCGAGAACGGGTCGAGCACGCCCACGGTATCGGCGAAGCGGATACGCAGTGCGCCTGCTTCCTGCGCGGTCTCGGCGATCTGCATCATGAAGTGCACATCGGCGCGCGACGCGTCCTCCATGCCGACGCAGACGTTGAGACCGAGCTCGAGCGCCTCGGGAACACGGTTGCGGATGGTGTCGAGTACCCAATCGCGATCGCGACCGAGTTTGCGCGTGATCTGTTGGTCGGATGCGGGAATCGAAAGATCGACCCACTGCACGCCGAGGTCACGACAGGCAGCGATGTCGGTCGGGTGCATGCGGCACCACACCATCAGGTCAGCCGATAGGTCCCTTGCGGCGACTGCTCGAATTGCGTCGCGCTCCATCTCGCCCATTGCGGGGATGCCGACTTCCAGTTCCGTTACGCCGACATCGGCAAGCGCTTCAGCGATGGCGATCTTCTCTTCACAGGTGAAGACCACGCCAGCAGACTGTTCACCGTCACGAAGCGTTGTATCGTTGATCACCGGGGGCCGCATAGCTTTCCCTCACACCGTCCGCTTGTTCATGGATGGTATTGAGCAACCTGCATGCCAAGTCGCAATTCGTTTTTATTTCAATCACTTGTCGGATTGAATGTCGCAAATCATGCAGCAACTGCGACAGACAACGAGGGCGGCTTTGTAGGAGGTTCGACAATCGTATCCGCGGCGATCGAATCATCCTCGCAGAACGACAAAAGCCGCCGTGGAAACGGCGGCTTTTGCGGCTTGCACAGCCAGGCGTTCGCAGATCAGGCGTAGGTCGGTGCGAATGCCTTTTCGGGCTCTTCCACCGGACCGTCTTCGCCCCAGTACGGCGAAAGCTTGCGCAGCTGGGCAACGATCGGTGGAACCGCCTCTATCACCTTTTCGACGTCTTCCATCTTGTTGTAACGCGACAACGAGAAACGGATGCTGCCATGTGCTGCGGTGTAGGGAATGTCCATCGCACGCATGACGTGTGACGGTTCGAGTGAACCCGAGGTACAGGCCGAACCGCTCGATGCGGCAATGCCCATCTTGTTCAACAGCAACAGGATGGCCTCGCCTTCGATGTACTCGAACGCGATGTTGCAGGTGTTCGGCAGACGGTTGCGCGGATCACCGGTGACGAAGGCATGCGGAACGCTTTCGAGAATGCCTTGCTCGAGGCGATCACGCATCGCCTGCACAAAGGTGTGCTCGTACTCCATCGACTCCATCGCCATCTCGGCGGCCTTACCGAGGCCGATGATCGAGGTCACGTTCTCGGTACCGGCGCGCCGGCCGCGCTCCTGGTGGCCGCCACGTAGCAAGGGACGGAAACGTACGCCGCGACGCAGGTACAGCACACCGACGCCTTTCGGTGCGTGCAGCTTGTGACCCGACAGCGACAGCATGTCGATGCTCGACTCTTTCAGGTTGAGCGGCACCTTGCCGACGGCCTGCACGGCATCGGTATGGAACATCACACTGGCCTCATGTGCCCACACGGCCATCTCCTCGACCGGGAACAGGGTACCCGTCTCGTTGTTGGCCCACATAACCGAAACGACCGCGACCTTGTCCGACAGCAGGCTTTTGTATTCCTGCATGTCGAGGCGACCACGCTTGTCGACCTTCAGGTAATGCACCTTGTAGCCGTCTTTCTCGAGGTTCTCGCACAGTGTCAGCACCGCCGGGTGCTCGACCACCGTGGTGATGATCTCTTTGCGATCCGGCTGGGCGCGCAACGCCGACAGGATCGCGGTTGAATCCGACTCGGTGCCACACGAGGTGAAGATGATCTCCGAATCGTGCTCGGCGCCCAGCAGCGTCTGAATCTGCTTGCGCGCGGTTTTCAGGGCCCTGCCGACCTTGTCGCCGAACTGGTGCAGCGACGAAGGGTTACCGAACTGCTCGGTGAAGTACGGCAGCATTTCCTCCACGACCTCGGGGGCGACCATGGTCGTGGCGTTGTTGTCGAGATAGATACCTTCAATCATGGATCAACCCTCCGCTACGGCCTGTCTCTGGTCTGCCGGCAGCACTTGAACGAACTCGCCCAAGCCTTCGACCAGCGCCTGCTGTACGCCGCCCAGCGTGGTTGCAGCCATCTGGCAACCCGAGCATGCGCCTTTCATGTTGACGTAGATGAGCTTGCCGTCGACGTCGACCAGTTCGATGTCGCCGTTGTCGCGCTGCAGGTTCGGGCGAATCGTCTCGATGATCTCTTCGATCTTCTTGATGCGCTGCAGGGTGTTGAGCTTCTTCGGTTTCTCTTCGATCGACACCGCGGTCGGATCGAATGCCTCGCCCTTCTCGCTCAGCACCTTGACCAGGATCTCTTCAATGCCTTCGTGACATGCCGCACAACCGCCACCGGCCTTGGTGTAGTTGGTGACGTCTTCAACCGTGCGCAGGTCGTTGGCGCGAATCGTGTCTTCGATCATGACCGCATCGATGGCGAAGCACTTGCAGATCAACGCGCCTTCTTCGTGATCGTCGACCCACTCTTCGCCGCGGTAGTTGGCGACAGCAGCCTGCAGTGCCTCACGGCCCATGACCGAGCAGTGCATCTTCTCCGGCGGCAGACCGTCGAGGTAGTCGGCGATATCCTGGTTGGAGACCTTGAGCGCGTCATCCAGGGTCATACCCTTGATGATCTCGGTCAGTGCCGAAGACGACGCGATGGCCGATCCGCAACCGAATGTCTGAAAGCCCGCTTCCTGGATGATCTCCGTCTCCGGATCGACGCGCAGCGTCAAACGCAGTGCATCGCCGCAGCTCAGCGAACCGACGTCGCCGATACCGTTGGCATCTTCTACGGCCCCGGCATTGCGCGGCGTGAAGAAGTGCTCTTTAACCTTTTCCGAGTAATCCCACATATCGGCCCCCTAAATCAGTAAATCAGGCTGAGAATGAATTGCCGCAACCGCAGCTATTGGTGGCGTTCGGGTTCTCGAACTTGAATCCGCTGCCATTGATGCCGTCGACGAAATCAACGGTGACATCGCGAAGAAGAGGCGCGCTGAGCGACTCGATAAAGACTTTGACCTCGCCGCATTCCACTTCGACATCTTCGGGATTGCGTTCTTCAACGAGGTCCATCGCGTACTGCATACCTGAGCAACCGCCGCCGGTCACGGCAATGCGAAGCCCCAACACTGGCGTTTCCGCCCCTTTGATGAATCGGCTGATCGCGGTCTGCGCGCTTTCGGTCAAAGTCAACATGGTGTTCATCTCCTGCTGGCAAGTGTCTTGCACATTTCCTGGCATCAGCACTGCAAGCGATGTGCCACACGGTAAACATCGCGCTAACACGCTGATTTTTGGAAAAGAGACGGTGAGTCGAGGCAAGCTGTGTAGGCTTTTCTACATCCCTAAACTCACTGCGCGTGGGAAACATCACAATGCTTTTGGAGACAACATGACGCTCAACGATCTACAACCGGGAGACATGCTTTTCGCGGCCACCACCATCGTCAACGACGGCTCGCTACCCGGTTTGGAGGAAGGTGCCGTTGTCGCTGAAACCGGCACACGCGGTGTGCTGGTCAATACCGGGCACCTCGAAGAGCAACCTTCACAGGTGCTCTACCTGGTGCGTTTCGAAACCGAATCCGGGCTGGGGCCGGCCACCGCCTGCTGGCCCGAAGAACTGACCGCCGGACCCGACGAAGGCGATGAAGCCGGGGTGAACTGAACCGACTGCAATCACCGGACGAGATCATCGGTGCCTTCCCCGCTCGCCACGGGAGACGGGGACGGCCGATCAAAGACACATCAGGCGACGATCGCCGCGTGTCGCTGATCCGCATTGGAAAGGGATAGGCGTTCCGCCATCGTCCGCGTGAGCTGCACCCGACCGCTGTTGTCGATCACCATGACCTGATCGACACCGAACGCCGCCGCGACTTCTGGCCAGCGATGCTCGCCGGCCACGCTGATCGCGGTTGCAGCGGCATCGGCCAACCCGGCATCCGGATGTACCACCGTGACCGAGGCAAGCTGATCGGCAGGAAGACCCGTGCGCGGGTCGATGATGTGCGCATAGCGTTTGCCCTGGTGCGAGCGATAACGCTCATAGTTGCCGGACGTCATGATCGCCTCGTGCCCGTGCGTTTCGATGCTGGCCGCACTACCCCGCCGCTGCGGGTGGCGCACGCCGATCCGCCACGCACGCGAGGGATGGCGCCCGATCGCGCTCAGATCGCCACCGGCGTTGACGATGGCGCTCTCGATGCCTTGCTGCTTGAGGAAGTCCGTCGCCAAGCCAAGTGCATAACCTTTCGCATAGCCACCGAGATCCAGTTGCACCGACCGATTGTCACTACTGACGCGCCGGCCTTCGACGCGCAGCGCCGCGGGACTGGGCGCATCGGCCATCAACTGCTCGATCTGTCGGATCGCCGGCGGTTGTCCTTTGGGCAGTTCATCGTCATGAAAACCCCACAGGCGCACGACGCGGCCAATCGCCGGGTTAAACAGGCCGCCACTACTTGCGTGCAGTTCACGAACGCCGTGGATCAGCTTGAGCAGATGTGGATCGTCGACGACAAAGGATTCGCCCTGCGCCAACGCCTGGTTCAGGTCGCTCAACTTGCCGGGCTTCCACGCGTGCCACTGGGTGTGCGCACCACGCAACAGCGTTGCCAGATCCGCCAGAACACGTTGGGCTTTGGCACGATCTTTTTCGACGATCTCCACGTCGACAAGGGTGCCGAACAGGTACCAGCGCGCGCGGTGAATGTCTGCAGCCGAAGCCTGGTGCCCCAAGAACAACAAGGCACCGGCGGTCAGGGTTCCGCCCAAAAAGGCGCGACGGTTGAGTGGCATGGTCGTTTACCTCATGAATTCTCAATGTGCTGCCGAGCGACGGCGCTCGCACCGCGCCGTTGGCTTTTGCAAGCGTTGCAGCCGGGCGGATCAGCCGCCCAACACCGCCTCGTAGGCACGGCGCAGCAGGGCCAACTCGATCTCCGGCAGGCCACGTGCCTGGGTGAGATCGATAAAGGTGCCGCGATGCCTCTCAGCCAGATCGAACGGCGGATCTGTCGCGGTAAAGCGCACCAGGAACACCGGAATGGGTTCGCCGTCGGCCTCGGCGACTGCAGAAAACTCCGCTTCGGCCTCCAGACCACCGCGCTCGAGCCCCAGCTCGCGTTCCGCCGCAGATACGGCTGCACCGGGATGCAGTGGCGCATCGCCGACTGCACCTCGGTCGCGCAGGATGGCGTTCGCCGGCAAGGGTTCGAAGGCGCAGATGCTGCTGCTCCCGTCGAATCTCAGGAAACGCGTACGCGCGCTGGTCGACTGTTTGTGGAACAGAATGACGCGTGTATCCATGAGCTAGCTCCGTTCCGCGATTTCCCGGCCAGGCTGCGACAACAGCGCCAAGCAGACACTCAGCGCGGTCTGGTCAACTTGCCATCGGCAGGCAACGTGCCTCCGCCTTGATGACATCGTCACGTCCCCACGCCGAAACCGCCTCGACGAACAGCGATGGCTTGGCCGGGTGAGCGCGGATCACGTCATACTCGGCGAAGAAGCTGCCGTCTGCATGGAACACCAATCCGCCCACTTTATGGCCATGCTTGTCGCGCCATTCGTACGAAAGACTCTTGTCACCCGACGCGGGATCCGCCTCCAACGAGCACTCGGCTTCGTCGAGCCCGTCGATAGAGGGCACCGGTTCAGTGAAACACAGCTTTTCGATCTCTTTTTGCAACGCGCGATGTACCGCCATCGCCTGCGGCTCGAGTTGTTTCGCCCGGAACTCAAGTTCGGTCATCATTGCCATCTATTCCTCCGTACCGGCCGCCAGGTCTTCGATGACGGATGCGCCGACGAGGTCGGTGGGATCGAGCATACGCAGTGCGTTCAGCAGCAGGATCGCCTGTTCACGCGCGTCGCGCCGTAGGCTGATGAAGGCCAGTGCTTTCAAGCCATACAGGTAATAGCGGGCAGCGCTCTCCGACTCGTCGCGATTGGCCAGCGGCGCATCGTGTGCCCGCCAGTCGACATTGAAACCGCCCTGCGCCGCCGCCTTCTCCAGCGTGTCGCGTACAACACGCTCTGCATCGTCGAGCTCGCCGCGGTAGAAGTAGAACTTGTAGCGCGCCACATCGACCGCCAGCGCTTCAGGCGCAAAGCGCGCCGCCTTGTTCAACAAGGCCTCGGCACGATCCGCCTGCGGTGATGCGGCGGCTTCCTGCAGGCAGGCATTGCTGGTCGGGTCGATACGACGTGCGAAACGCACCCGTTCTTCGATTGGTTGGATAGCAGCCACGTTCGTTTCCATTGTCTTCAGCCCCAGTGCTCCGCCGGCATAAGCAGGCGTTCGACCGTTTCACCTTTCTCGAGATGCTCATCAAACAGCGCAGCGACGTCTTCTTTCTTGACCCCGCCGTACATCACACCTTCCGGATAGACCAATACGGACGGCCCTTCGCTGCACGGGCCGAGACAGCCCGTCGCCGTCACCTGCACACGATTGAACAGGTTGCGCTGCTGCAGCTGCCACAAGAATTCATCGAAGACCTCGGCGCAGCCATGTTGGCTGCACGAACTACGCGGGTGCCCCATCGGACGCGACTGCGTGCAGACAAACACATGTTTTTCGGGTTTCGGCATTACAACTACTCCATACAACAACGGCCGAGACGGTGCGCAAACGGCGCCTACCGCCAGGCCAGATCAGGCTCGAATCAGGCGGCTACATCCGCCGGCTCGTGACTGAGACACTTCTTGGGACACACCTTGCTGCATGCCTGGCAACCGATACAGTCCAAGGCATTCATCAGGTTCATCACCATGCTGGTGTCGTCCGAGAAACCGTCATCGTCGTCATCGTCATCCCAATCGTCGTCATCATCGAGATCGAGGTCTTCCCGGTCGACCAGCTCGAAGACCTCGCGCGGGCACACCTTGTAACAACGGCCACAGCCGATGCATTTGCCCTGGTCGAGGGCATTCACGAATGCGGGGGTCCAGGTCTCGCCACCGCGTGTTACACCAGTTACTACGTCAGCCACGATCTTGTCCTCATGCCGTTGCTTCGGATTCCGCGGCGGCCAAACGCGCGGATGCTTCCGCCCATTTCACACACGCGTCATAACAGGCCTGCGAGATGCCCGGAATTTCTTCATAGGCAGCAGGCAGTCGGTCTTCGACCAGGTCGTGCAGCTCGCCGGCCTTCTCGGTGGCGATCCGTTTCGCCTTTTTCACTTCCTTTTGCAGTGCCTTCATTTCTTCTTCAGTCATGGTCTGCTCCTCGTTGTTCAAAGACCGGCTACTTCCGAATGCTTGCCGACCAACTCGAGCGCCACCGACAGCAGTTTGTCGGCTTCATCTTTCATCTTCGACAGCGTCGGGAAGCTGAAGCGGTGCACGTCGCGCAGCGTCTTGTCCATAACGACGAGTTTGCCGACAGTGATCAGGGCGCGACCAAAGCCTTCATGGGTCAGGTTGAGCATCGGCACGGCCATCAAACCGCATTCTTTTTCGATCATCGCCGAGATCGCGTTGTAGAAGGCCTTGACGCGCGACATCACAATCTCGTCAGGATCGCCGACCACCGGAATCTCGCGCTTCTGCTCCTTGGTCAGCACGAACGGCGCGAGGATTTTCTCGACCGGCCAGTTGTCGTAGGTACCGTAGGTGTCGATAGCGCGCATCTGGCGCACCATCTCCTGTGCAAACACAGTCTCGAGTACCGGATCTTCGGCCTCGATGGTGACTACAGCGGCTTCGCTCATGAGATTGCTCCTTGATTAAACTGTGAAACTGAAAAGCCTGGTCGCTCGACGCGCAGCATCGTCGGGCGGTATCGCGCTCCCGATCTCGACGACAGATGGCCGACCACCACCAGGCCTGCAAAGAAACCGATCAATGCGAGGGTCGCGACCATCCCGTCGCCGAAGCCGAGCTTGTCGCCCACCGCGGCGGGGATGGCCATCGACAGCATCGGCAGCATGTAGGCGCCGAGCGAGGCACGCGACACCAGGGCGTCGGATATACCGATCACAACGCGGTCTCCGACCTGGGCGTCGAGAACGTTCTCGACCTGCATTACCTGACGGCGCGGGCCGAACAGCTTGGATACCGTACTGGTGCCGCAATGGCCCGAACTGCCGCAATGCGAACACGCCGACTGCGCCTGACCTTCAACCCAGGCTACGGAACCTTCCACGCGCGTTACCGTGACGATTGCTTCGAGCATGCGACTACTCCTCCCAGCCTTCCGCTTCCATCTCGGCGAAGCGCTCGGGATCCTTGGGCTTTTGCCGCTCCAGTGCGCGTGCGACCCAGGTCGACGGCCCGGCAATCAACTCCTCGCGCAACGACTCCAGCAGGTCGGCGATCACGGCACCTGCCGAGACCTTGACCGGCTGGATACCGGCGCTCTTGAGCTGGCCGATCGCCGATGCTCCGACGGCATTGCTGTAGACCGCAGCGCAGCCGTGCAGCGCTTCGATCTTGCCGCCGAGCTTGTCTTCGTTGCCGTCCATATCGAGTCGACCGAACTCGGTGACCTCGATCAGCGTCGCCTTGTCGGGCGTTACCGCATACATCGCAAACGACTCGGCGGCCCCGAAATGCTGATTGACCTCTTGCATATCCGTCGTCGCAAACGCCACCTTGATCGACGTGTCTAAAGAACCGTCCTCAGTGTTTGGACCCACTACCCGAAGATGCCGCCGCGGCTGCATGGGTGCCCTCCTGCCGATATTCCGGCTTTTGCGCAAGTACCGAGTGATAGGGTTCGATCTCGCCCTTCTCCAGTTCGAGCATGATGTTGGCCAGCTCGAACAGGGTCTGACGGGTGCCGCGATAACCGATCCAGGTGCGCTGGTAGCCGCCGAGATGGTCGTATTGCGGGAAACCGGCGCGCACCAGCGGCATATTCAGGCGTTGCGCCGATTCAACGGCGTGCGAGTTGCCGATCAGCACCTCGGCAGCGTGTTCAACAGCGAGCTGTTCGAGATCTTCGAGGTCGCCGATCTTCACCTGCTCACAGGCAATCTTCTTCAAGGTCGGCGAGTTCGCCGGGGCAACGGCGGCCACGGTTTCAGCGCCCATCCCGTTGAGCAGATCGGTGAAGGATTCAATCAGGTCGGCCTCGCCGGCGATCGCAAATCGCGCCATACCGAGCATGAAATGCGTGTCCAACATCGCATCCTGCAACTGTGCGCGCTGGCGTTCGATCTTTTCCGGCACCGGTTCGCCCGACAGCTCGTGCAGCAGACTGATGAAATCGTCCATCGCCTGCATGCCCATCAGGTGCGGCAAACGGTAGTCCGGCACGCCGGTACGCTGTTGCAGCACGTCGGCGGGACCTTTCATCGAGCTGCCTATCGCAATGGTCGCCATCGCCTCACCCAGGTGCGCGAGTTCTTCGATCGTGGTGCCGCCGATTGTCAGCGGGTTGAAATCCGATTCGGTAAGACGACCATCGAGCGAGTCGGACAGATCGGGCACCACCACCGGGCGCAAACCGAACAGCTCGATCGTCTCTTTGAGCTCTTCGAGATCGCCCGGCGTCAACGCCGAACTCACCAACACATTGACCTGGCGGCGACGCATGCCGGGCTTGCTGCCGGCCTCCTCGGCCGTCGGTACCAGTTCCTGAATGATGGCCTTGGTGGCATTGGCGAAACCGATCTCCATCGAACCGCTGAAATCCGGCGCCGACAACGCGACCACAGGCACATCACTGAACTCCGGATACTTCTGGCGGAACTGCTTGACCGCCATGCCGACGTCCGAGCCCTGGGTCTCTGCAAGCGCCGTGGTCGGCACGCCGATCAGCGATGGGCGATTCTTCTTGCACAGCGCATTCAGGCCCTCGACGACATTGTCTTCTGAGCCCATGACCGAGCTGACCTGATCCATCGCCGTCGTCTGCAGCGGGATCGGTTCACGGAAGTGACGTACGAAGAACACCTTGCCGAACGCCGTGCAGCCCTGCGAGCCATGCAGCATCGGGATTGAACGGTGAAAACCGAGGAAAGCGAGCGCCGCACCGATGGTCTGGCTGGCCTTGAGCGGACTGACCGACATCGCCTTGTTGCGTTTGACGACCTCAGCCATGGCTCACCTCCGCAACCACGTCGTCTGTTGCGGCTGGCTCGGCCGGTGCGAGATCGGGTGTGGATGAAGTTGGTGCCGCAGCCGCCTTGTGCCACGGACCGCGCTGGCGTACCGCCTGCCACACGGGGCTTTCGACCGTCAGCGTCAACTGGCGCGCCAGTTCGATCATGCCCTCGTAGCCGGCGTAGCCGAAGTCACGCTCCTGGTTGATGTCGAGGAACGGCACACGCGCCTTCAAGGCGGTATACATATTGCGCCCACCGGCGATCAGGATATCGACACCGTAATCGCGCACGATATCGAGCAGCGCACGCGGATTGCCGTCTTCGATCATGCGCGTGTCCTCACCCATCAGCTCACGGATACGCGCCTTGTCTTCTTCGGTCGACTTCTTGGTGCCGGTTGCGACCACCTTCATACCGAGGTCCTGCAGGGCCGAGATGATCGACCAGGACTTGACGCCGCCGGTGTACAGCAAAACCTTCTTGCCCTGCAGGCGCTCACGCCAGGGTGCCAGCGCGGCATCGATTCGCGCCTCTTCGCGCGCGATCACCTGTTCGGTGCGCTGGGTAAGGTCCGGGTCGTCGATCAGGCGGGCGATATCGCGCAAGGCCTTGGAGACATCCTGCACACCGTAGAAGCTGCCTTCGAACCACGGGGTCTTGTACGAATCCTCGAGCTTGCGCGCCACGTTGATCATGGCCTTCGAGCACACCATCATGTTCACTTCCGAACGATGGATGGTCTGCACCTCGCGGAAACGGGCATCGCCCGACAAGGTGCACAGCACACGCAGACCGAGTTCGTCGAGCAGCGGCAGCACGTGCCACAACTCACCGGCGATGTTGTATTCACCGACCAACGTGATGTCGTGCACCTTGCGGCCCTTCGGCACCGCATCTTCGGGTACCGGATCGGGTTCGCGGGTACCGCAAACATACTTGACCATGGCTTCACCGGCGATGCGGTTGCCCAGGTTCTTGGTGCCGTAAAAGCCGGCTGCGTCGACCGGCACCACAGGTACGTTCCAGCGTTCGCTGGCCGCCTTGCACACCGCTTCGATGTCGTCGCCGACCAAGGCGGGCACGCAGGTGTTGTAAACGAATACCGCTGCAGGCTGGTGATCTTCCACTGCTTGCTTGATCGACAGGAACAGGCGTTTTTCACCGCGCCCCATGATCACGTCCTGCTCCGTCAGGTCGGTGGTCATGCCGATGCGGTACAGGGTCGGCCCGGAAGAGCGGGTTCCACGGTTATCCCACGAGCTGCCTGCGCAGGCGATCGGGCCGTGCACGATGTGCGCAACATCGGCAATCGGTAGCAGAGCGATCTGTGCACCGTCAAAGGCGCAGCCGCCGGCAGAAGCACCCGGCTTGGGTTTCGAGCAGCCCGACTTGGATTTCTTGTTATGCGAACAAGCCGGTTCATCGAGCAAAGCGGCGATATCTTTCTGCTTCATAAGAATGCGGACCCCTGCATCGTTTTGTTGTGTCCACTGCAACGGATATGCCAGCGACCGGGACGAGCCTAAGTCGTTGAAATGGTGATGCTAGTCGGGCGTTCCCCCGTGTAGGGTTTGCGACAATAGGCGAAGCAGGTAGGAACAATGCCGACAAGGATGCCGGCGCGCGCAGCGGCTTTGTCGGATCAGGGTGCGTAGTGTGCGGCGGCCCAGCCACGCAATACCGCGGCGTCGCGTTCTGGCAGATAGGTGAAGCCGTTGTCGAGGTCCGATACCACCGCTTCACCGATATCGAACGCAACACCGGTGGTGGCGAGCATGTGGAAGTACCAGGCGAACGGATAGCCGGCCGCCTTGTCGAAGGCGTGAAGCTGATTGGCCAGTGGCGCACCGTGTTCGAGCGAGATGGCCGGCAACTCGTCGCGCACCACGGCTACCGGGCGCCCGGATAGCTTTGCACAGCCGGTGCTGTCCATCGATTCGCGCATGCCCATGACCCAGTAGCGGCACATCGGGCCATCGAGACTGGCCGAGCTCGCATCCCAATCGGCAAACCACCGGGCCAGGCCGGTGCCCGCCCCATATACCTCTTCACGTTCCTGCAGCCATTCCGGGATCTGCACCAGTCGGCGAAACACATACCGCTTTTCGCCGACTGCTTCGGGTTCGAGGCGCGGGTAGTCCATCGGGTCGATGAATTCTTCCAGGTCGTCCGGAAACCAGTCGGGGTCGATCAGGTAGCGATCGAGAACCTCTTGCAGTTCCTCGATCTCGAGCTGCACGAACTCCGCGGCGCCGTCGCCGCACGGTGCGGTCAGGTAGTGGGTCGTACCCTGGATACGCGTGGCGAAGAAACCCGCCCCTTCGTATTTGTCGAGCAGGTTGGTGACGTCGCCTTCGGCTTCGTGTTCGACCCAACGATCGATATGATCGGCGACCCGCTGGTAATCGCCGTCGACGACACCGCCGATGCGGTGCCAACCACCGCGGCTGAGCACATGTGAAAACGGCAGCCCGGGCAATACCTCCGAGAGGCGTCTGAGCAGTCCACTCAGGTCGTCTTCACCCGGCATGACCATGCACACCTGGGTCAGATCGCCGACATCCACGGCTGACAGGTCGAATCCGCTCATCATGGGTTCTCCGCGGCACCCGGCCGCTCGTGCATTCGTTCGCTGACGACGAAACGGACGTCTTCGTCGACATCGTCTTTCATGAGATCGAGCTGCTCGGCCGGCAAGCGTTTCGCGACCATGTGGCGGACTCGCCAGTCGGGATCCTTGCACATCGTCGACAGCGACAGCGGATCGATCCGTTCGGCGACGGTCAGTCGCACCTCCGGCTCAGGATCGCTGGTCATCAGGCCCAGGCTGGCCAGCGGCAGACGCGCCGCCACGGTCTTGCGCACCTCACGATCACCGTCGGCGATCATGCGGAACAGGCGACCGCTGGCGAGTCGCCGCGCGACATACTTGCGCACCAGGTAATCGTCGTCATCGACGAGCACCTCGAGCTTTCCGACCGGCAACCGGTCGGCCACGGTGATACGCACCTCGCGGTCGGGGTCTTCGGTCAGCGCGCCGAGTTGGTCTACCGGCAAACGGTAGGCAAGCACGCGTCGCACCACCTCGTCCGGGTCGTCGATCAGAGTGAGCAGACGATCTTGTGCGATATAACGGGCGGCGATCGCGCGTCGCTCCCAGAATGCGTCTTTGGCATATTGGTCGGCCAGCCACGGGTTGGCGCGAAAGAAGCGATCGATCTGCCGCCCGCTGGTTGCCTTCACACAGGCATCGCCCGGTTTACATTGGCCTTGTTGCAACACATCAGCGCAGTGCCGGCAAGTGCTGCAGTCTACGGCGTATTCAGCCACTTGCTTACTCTCCAAGGCATGCATGAAAGATCGCTCCCGGCGCTACTCCGGCTCGATCTCGGCCAGTACCAGCCCGGTCGCGTGCTCCAGGTTCTGGGTGAAGCACAGGCAGTGATCCCGGCCGTCAACCAGATAGACGTTGAACGTTTCCATCTCACGCACCGGCTTGGCATTGGGCACGTCGTCGTCCATGCAATAGGTGAAATGCAAAGACGGCATGTCGGTGCGCAGCTTTTCGACCGCCCCGGTGCCGATGCCTTCCTGGTTGACGATGCCGACGACCTCGTCCAGTTGGACTTCTTCGATCATGATTCCACCGCCCGTTCGAAACGAACCCGCTCTTCCGGCTCCTGGCCCATCACCTTGGACAACCAGGGTGGCGGTGAGCCGGCGAGAATCGTCGCCAGTTTTTCGACCTGCTCACGCGCGCTGCCGCCCTGCGGGAACTTGATCGGATGAATACCGGCCTTGACCACCTTGGCCGCGGCGGGACCGCCGACCGACACCACGTACAACACCTGGCAGTCTCCGACCAGGTCGGCACGGTAGGCGTTCTTGTCGTCTTCGGCCTCGCTGTCCTTGGCCTGGCGAATATCGATCAACCGCACTTCTTCGGCCGAAACCTGGTAGATCAGGAAGTTGCGGCATGAGCCGAAGTGGCCATCCAGTTGCTCGCCCTTGTTGGAAGCGCAGGCAACACGGATCGAGCCGGGCATATCGCCGTCGGCGTAAGGGCTTACATCGGGGAGCGGGTCCTGATTCATATCGCTCTCGCCTTTGAGAATGGCAACAGCTTCTTTCAGAACCTCGGTATCGACATCGTTGAACTCGCCGTCGGCAGCGGCCCGGAAGGCCTTGACGGTAAGCTTTTCGAGTTTCTTTTTGGTCGGCGGCAGGCCGACCGTATCATTCAACGCGCGCAACAGACGCGGCACGTCGGTATCAGGCAATGCGCGAGCGGCCAAGCCCAGGCGCAGCGCCATTTCACGGGAAATAGGTGCGTCCATCGTCGGGACCCTCTGCACAGAAAGAAACCAGAGTAGCGCGGCATGTAGCCGCGCTCTCATGTCATCCGGCGTTAAACCGGAATGATACAGTCATCTTCCATACAGACATCGAGACACTGGGGCACATCGAAGTCGCCCTCGCACTCGGTGCAGGTTTCCGGATCGATTTTGTAAACGCCTTTGAACGGCACGATGGAGTTGGTCGGGCAGACCGGCTCGCAATCACCACAGGCGGTACAGACATCACGTACGATTTGAAGAGCCATTTTTCGATTCCTCCGAGGCGCGGGTTACGCCTTCTTGAAACGCAAAGTTGTCGGAAAGTTCGGCGGAGGACTGATGGGGTCGATGTACCACTTGGTGCCATCGGTCAGCTCCACTTCGCCACCCCACTCGCTGTCGGAATCTCTCTCGACGGTAGCGATGGTCTCTTCCATGTCTTTCTTGGCGACATAGAACAGCAGTTCGCCGCTTTCCTTCCTACGAATCATCACGCTGGGCATGAATAAACCTCCAATCAACCGGTTAGCGGGTCACAGCGTGACCCGCCAACCACACCGCATCAGCGGATCAGGTCGTAGTTGTAGTCGGTCGTACCCATACCACGCGTTTCTTCGTCCAGACGCTCGAGGACCGCATTGGTCAACGTGGTGAGCATCTGCATGGCGCCTTCATAGCCCATCGTCGTCTGACGATGCAGGTGATGACGGTCGAAGATCGGGAAGCCGATACGGATCAGCGGTACCTCGAACTCCTTGCCCTTGTGGAAGGTGTCGCGCTGGATGAACTTGCCGTAGCTGTTACCGATCATGAAGTCCGGCTTGTCGGTGAACACCAGCGAACGCATGTGCCACAGATCAGCGCCGATGTAGACCTTGCTGTTGACGCCGTACGGCGAGTCAGCACAGATCTTCTCCATTGCCTTTCTCCAACGCTTGTTGGCATGGTGGCACAGGATGTGAGTCGGCTCTGCACCCAGCTCCAGCAGGAACTTGGTCATGCCCATGACGAAGTCAGCATCACCCCACAGGGCGAACTTCTTACCGTGCAGCAACTCGTCGGTCCATTCCAGGCCCATCGGGATATTGATGTCGGCAGCAGGCTGCTTCCAGGTGTTCTTGGTGAACTTCTTCGACTTGACCGACTGCCAAGACTGCAGGAACAGCGTATCAATGGCGTTCGGTGCGTCTTTGATCTCGTCGATCGTGGTGCCGCCCTCGTACATACGGAACTTGCCGTCAGCCGGCGTATCCAGTACTTCGGTCGGGTCGGACAGCATCGTATAGTCGACACCCATTTCCTGCATCATACGGTGCATGACACGGAAGTTACCGAGATAGGTCTCGAAGCCCGGCACGATGTTGACTTTGCCGTTCGAGCCAACCTCTTTGTCTTCCATGTGGTTCAGCGTGAAGTAGCGCTGAATACCTTCGAACATGTTGTCCCAACCGGTGGTGTGCGAACCGACGAAGCTCGGCGTGTGCGCAAACGGGGTCGGGAATTCCTGCTCGACATGGCCTTCCTTCTTGGCGTTGCCGATGAAGGCGTTCAGGTCGTCACCGATAACCTCGGCCATACAGGTGGTCGAGACGGCGATCATTTCAGGCTTGTACATGGCCTTGGCGTTTTCGAGACCATCGAACATGTTCTTTTGGCCACCGAATACCGCGGCATCTTCGGTCATCGAGTCCGACACGCAAGAGATCGGCTCTTTGAAGTGACGGTTGAAGTAGGTGCGGAAGTAGGCAACACAACCTTGCGAACCGTGTACGTACGGCAGGGTCTTTTCAAAACCCAGTGCACACAGCACGGCACCCAGCGGCTGACAGGCTTTGGCCGGGTTGACGGTCAGCGCTTCACGCTTGAAGTTCAGTTCCTTGTATTCTTCCGTCGTCGTCCAGTCGAAGACCTCTTGGATCTTCTCCATCGGATGACGTTCTTCAACGGTGTTTTGCTTGTTGGCCAGGTTTTCCTTGTACTCATCGGTACGGAACAACGGATAGCTGGGCTGGATGTTATCGACATTCTGAGACATGAGTTTTCTCCTGCTGCGCCGCTAATCTGCGGACGTCAGCCTAGATGAAGTCATTAAAGGTTTGGTGAAGACCGGACCGCCAGGGTACTTAGAGCTTCCTGACCTTGCCGATCCGGCCTCACCAATAGCGCAGTGCCTTAGGCGCCTGCAGCTACAGCCTCGGACTCGTCCGACGCCTGCTTCCACGGTGCCTGGATGTTTTTCCAGCACGGGTTGTTCAGCGTCATGTCCATGTCACGGGCGAAGATGGCGAAGCCGTCATAGCCGTGATACGGGCCTGAGTAGTCCCAGGAGTGCATCTGACGGAAGGGGATGCCCATCTTCTGGAAGATGTACTTCTCCTTGATGCCGGAACCGATCAGGTCAGGCTTGACTTTCTTCACGAACTCTTCGAATTCGTAACCGGTTACGTCGTCGTACAGCAGGGTTGCATTGCCCATTTCCTTGATGGTGCGGTCGTAGTCGTCGTTATGAGCGAACTCATAACCGGTACCGACAACTTCCATACCCAGGTCTTCATAGGCACCGATGACGTGGCGCGGACGCAGGCCACCGATGTAGAGCATGACTCTCTTGCCTTCGAGACGCGGACGGTACTTGGCGATAACTGCCTCATACTCAGCTTTGTAGCGTTCGATAACACGCTCAGCACCTTCTTTGATCTTGTCATCGAAGTGGCTGGCGATTTTGCGCAACGACTCGGCGATTTTGGTCGGGCCGAAGAAGTTGTATTCGATCCACGGAATACCGTACTTCTCTTCCATGTGACGCGAGATGTAGTTCATCGAGCGATAGCAGTGGATCAGGTTCAGTTTGACCTTCGGGGTCAGTTCGATCTCTGACAGGGTGCCGTCACCCGACCACTGTGCAACAACACGCAGACCCATCTCTTCGAGCAGGGTACGCGAAGCCCAGGCATCACCGCCGATGTTGTAGTCGCCGATGACGGCAACGTCGTACGGGGTGGTTTCGAAGCTGTCGTCGCCGTCGCGGTTGCCTATGACCCAGTCACGGATCGCGTCGTTGGCGATGTGGTGACCCAGCGACTGCGAAACACCGCGGAAGCCCTCACAACGCACCGGCACGACCGGCTTTTCGAGTTCCTTGGCCTGCTTCTTGGCGACGGCCTCGATGTCGTCACCGATCAAACCGATCGGACATTCCGACTGGATCGAAACACCTTTGTGCAGCGGGAACAGTTGCTCGATCTCGGTGATCATCTTGTCCAGCTTCTTGTCGCCGCCGAACACGATGTCCTTCTCCTGGAAGTCCGAGGTGAAGTTCATGGTGCCGAAGGTGTTCACACCGGTAACACCGACGTAGTAGTTACGACGGCCGGCACGCGAGTACTGGCCGCAACCAACCGGGCCGTGCGAGATGTGGATCATGTCCTTGATCGGACCCCAAACCACACCTTTCGAACCGGCGTAGGCACAACCACGGATGGTCATGACGCCCGGCAGCGACTTACGGTTGGACGTGATGCATTTCTTCGATTGCTCAATCTCTTGATCGTTGACCGCCAAGTGCTTGGCGCGATCCTTTTTGGCCTTTTCCGGGTAGACTTCGAGCACCTCGGCGATGAGGGCTTCGGTCTCTTCACGAGTCATTGCAGACATTTTCTTTCTCCTGTGACGCCGGGACTAATCCGCCCACGGCCGCCAAAATTGTGTAGGGGCGAGCCCACGTGGCTCGGTACTGCTTGAGCGTGCGAGCACACCCCCACAACCGTTTAGAAAGCGCTAGTGCCTTAGGC